>FLNY01003030.1_pt1 | contig 95872 bp, 71 predicted proteins | sample 1140381 | NCBI WGS metagenome assembly FLNY01 (sample SAMEA3878172, study PRJEB12797) | bioreactor metagenome | biome: Moose rumen | place: Sweden | collected 2011-10
TAGGACTGCTTGTTTTTATTCAATCCACGAGCCCGATGTCCAATGCATCAGCAAAGGCAAGGACTACAAGAAATACGAATTCGGCAACAAGGCTTCCATCGTCCGTCTGTGGAATGGTCTTATCATCGGAGCCTTGTCATTCCGAAATGAGTATGATGGTCATACTATTGACAAAGCCATGGAACAGGTCCGACGCATATATGGCAGAGCGATAAAATTACCGAACCTTAACATGCTGACACACAAACAAAAAAAGGGCTACCCCGTTGCTCACGCAAAAGAATAGCCACAACACAAACACAAAATAAAACACGACAAATCTACAATAAGGCGCAAGGCCCATGTAGAATTCTCAAATTATTATTATTTTCTTATTGAATTCCTGCATCACGAAGATGTAACTGCCACTTCCAAGCGGAAGCGAGGATGTCATCAAGTGGAGTGTCAGCAGACCATCCAAGCTCCTTGTTGGCCTTGTCCACATTACCCCAAATAGCCTCGATGTCTCCCTCACGTCGTGGAGCATACTCCCAAGGGAGCTTAACACCTGTGGCACGCTCAAATCCCTCTACGATCTCGAGAGTTGAGTAACCATGACCTGTACCGATATTGAACACCTCAACAGGATCAGTCTCCTGGTCGAGCACACGAGTCATCGCCTTAACGTGAGCCTTAGCGAGGTCTACCACATAAATGTAGTCACGGATACATGTGTGGTCAGGAGTGTTATAGTCATTACCGAAGATCTTGAGCTGCTTTCTGATACCGATAGCAGTCTGAGTCACAAACGGAATGAGGTTCATTGGCACACCGTTAGGCAACTCTCCGATGAGAGCTGACGGGTGAGCGCCAATCGGGTTGAAGTATCTGAGGATGATACTCTTGATGCCTGCGCCAGAGTGAATGTAGTCCTGGATAATCTCCTCGTTCACCTGCTTAGTGTTACCATATGGTGACAATGCCTTCTGTATCGGAGCCTTCTCAGTGACAGGGAGGTTCTCCTCTGATGGCTGGCCATACACAGTACATGAAGAAGAGAAAATGACACCCTTAGTTCCGTACTTAGTCATAAGCTCAAGCACGTTCATAAGGCTATTCAAGTTGTTACGATAATAGAGCAAAGGCTTCTCAACAGACTCACCGACAGCTTTTGACGCCGCGAAATGAATCACGCCTTTGATTGGATATTTAGCGAAAACAACCTCAACCTTATCCTTGTCATTAAGGTCAACCTGCTCAAAAGCCGGACGAACACCAGTAATCTTCTCTATACCATCCAGAACCTGTATGTTAGAATTAGACAAGTTGTCGATAATGACAACATTATACCCCGCCTGCTGTAATTCTACTGTTGTGTGTGAACCTATGAAACCTGTTCCACCTGTCACGAGAATAGTCTCTTTCATATATCTGTATTATTAATTAATATCAAATTCCATTTACTGCAAATTTACGATATTATTTTTAATTAGACCTAATATTCAATCTTTAATTTAGGCAATAGAGATTAGTCTTTATATTTTTCGCTTTGTCAGCCGTGCGCGCGGAGACACAAAGATAGGTGTTAACGAGAATGCTCTTCCATACGTTTTGTGACGGGCGTTGCGTCACACTTGTCAAAAAAAAGATGTCCGGCAAGAACCGGACATCTTGAATATCTCATACCGAGTACAATATTACTCAGCAGAATAGTCTATCTTGCTCATACGTACGTATGTCGCGTAACGATGTTGAGCTGCCTTCTTGGCGGCGTCGAAGAGCTCCTGAGCCTCTGTTGGCTTAACTTTCTTGAGAGAGAGGTAACGAACCTCACCGTCGAGGAATGCCTGGAAGTTATCCCAGTTAGGGGCCTTAGAGTCGAGCTGGAATGGGTTCTTGCCCTGCTCTGCGAGACGAGGGTCGAAGCGCCAGAGGTGCCAGTAACCACACTCAACAGCCTTAGCCTCCTCAGCCTGGCTCTTACCCATACCACCCTTAGCCTTGAGGCCGTGGTTGATACATGGAGCGTAAGCGATGACGAGTGATGGACCCGGGTAAGCCTCTGCCTCGCGGATAGCCTTGAGACACTGTGCGTTGTCAGCACCCATAGCCACCTGTGCCACGTAAACGTATCCGTAAGTTGACTGCATGAGACCGAGGTCCTTCTTTGTTATACGCTTACCACCTGCGGCGAACTGAGCGATAGCGCCGATAGGAGTAGCCTTAGAAGACTGACCACCAGTGTTAGAGTAAACCTCAGTATCGATAACGAAGATGTTGATATCCTCACCAGATGCGAGAGCGTGGTCAAGACCGCCGTAGCCGATATCGTATGACGCACCGTCTCCACCAATAATCCACTGTGAGCGCTTAACGAGGTAATGTGACAACTCAGAGAGGTCCTTGCATGTTGGGCAACCAGCCTCACGACCCTTCTGGATTGCTGGAGCGAGCTTGGCTGCCGCTGCCTTAGAAGCGTCAGCGTTGTCCTTACCTGCGATCCACTCCTCTGCAGCCTCCTTGAACTCAGCTGGAGTGTCCTCCTTAGCGATGAGCTCCTGAAGCATTGTCACGATACGAGCGCGCATCTTCTTGTTTGCGATAGCCATGCCAAGACCGAACTCACAGAAGTCCTCGAAGAGTGAGTTAGCCCATGCAGGACCCTGACCCTTCTCGTTCTTAGTGTATGGAGTTGACGGTATTGAGCCTGAGTAGATTGAAGAACATCCTGTAGCGTTCGCAACCATCTCACGGTCACCAAAGAGCTGAGAGATCAGCTTAACGTATGGAGTCTCACCACAACCAGAGCAAGCGCCTGAGAACTCAAAGAGCGGAGTGGCGAACTGGCTGAGACGCGGATTAGACTTGATGTCGATGAGATCCTGCTTAGACTTAACGTTCTGTACGCAGTAATCCCAGTTCTTAGCCTCCTGGATAGCGTTCTCCTCGATTGGATCGTAAGCAACCATCTTAAGAGCCTTGTTGCCCTTAGTGCCAAGACAAACGTCAACACAGTTACCGCAACCGAGACAGTCCTTAACACCAACCTGGATACGGAACTTCATACCCTTGAGCTGAGCAGGAGCCTTAATCTCGAGAGTCTCAGCGTTGAGACCTGCAGCCTCCTCGTCAGTCATAGCGAATGGACGGATACAAGAGTGAGGACAAACGAACGCACACTTGTTACACTGACAACATGCCTCAGCGTCCCACTCAGGAACGAAAGCAGCCACACCACGCTTCTCGAACGCAGCTGTACCCTGCTGCCACATACCATCCTCTATTCCCTTGTAAGCGGATACTGGGAGGAGGTCACCGTTCTGAGCGTTGATTGGGCGAACGAGCTTGTTGATAAACTCTGGATCGTTATTCTCCTCAACTGGGTCAGCTGGGAGGTTAGCCCATGAAGGATCAACAGTAAGCTGCTTGTACTCACCACCACGGTCAACAGCGGCGTAGTTCATGTTAACGACATCCTCACCCTTCTTACCGTAAGACTTTACAATAGCCTTCTTCATCTGCTCGACAGCGAGATCAACAGGGATAACCTCTGTGATACGGAAGAACGCAGACTGGAGGATTGTGTTTGTACGGTTTCCAAGACCGATTTCCTGAGCGATTTTAGTAGCGTTGATATAGTATACTGTGATGTTCTTCTCGGCGAAGTACTTCTTCACGTTGTTAGGGAGGAACTTAACGAGCTCATCACCCTCGAAGATTGTGTTGAGAAGGAACTGTCCATTCTGACGGAGACCACGGAGCACGTCGTACATACGCAGATAAGCCTGAACGTGGCAAGCCACGAAGTTAGGAGTCTTAATCTGATATGTTGAGCGGATTGGCGTGTCACCAAAACGAAGGTGAGAACAAGTGAAACCACCTGACTTCTTTGAGTCATAAGAGAAGTATGCCTGGCAGTACTTGTTAGTGTTGTCACCGATGATCTTCACAGAGTTCTTATTAGCGCCGACAGTACCATCAGCACCAAGACCGAAGAACTTAGCCTCGAAGATGCCCTCACCACCGAGAGCCATCTCCTCATCGAGAGGAAGTGAACGGAAAGTGACGTCATCGACGATGCCGAGAGTGAAGTGATTCTTTGGCTCTGGGAGCTCAAGATTCTTGTATACAGAGAGGATCATAGTCGGAGTGACGTCGCAAGAACCGAGTCCATAGCGTCCGCCTACGATCTTTGGAGCGTTTGGCTGTCCGTAGAAAGCGTCCTTAACATCGAGGTAGAGAGGCTCACCATTTGCGCCTGGCTCCTTAGTACGGTCGAGAACAGCGATGTTCTTGACAGTCTTAGGTACTGTAGCGAGAAGGCGGTCAACAGAGAATGGACGGTAGAGGTGAACAGACACCATACCATACTTCTTGCCGTTTGCGTTAGCGTAGTCGATAGCCTCACGAGCAGCCTCTGTGGCAGAACCCATGAGGATAATAACGTCAGTAGCGTCCTCAGCGCCATAGTAAGAGAATGGCTTATACTCACGTCCAGTAATCTTAGAGATGGCAGCCATGTACTTCTCCACAGACTCGAGAACAGAGTCGTAGAATGGGTTACAAGACTCACGATGTGCGAAGAAAGTCTCAGGGTTCTCAGCCATACCCTTAGCTTCTGGATGCTCTGGTGAGAGTGCGCGAGCGCGGAACTCAGCAACCTTGTCCATTGGAACGAGTGGACGGATATCCTCCATGTCCATCTCCTCAATCTTATGATACTCGTGAGATGTACGGAATCCGTCGAAGAAGTTGATGAATGGCACACGAGTGTCGAGAGCTGCGAGGTGAGCGACAGCAGAGAGGTCCATAACCTCCTGTACTGAGCCTTCGCAAAGCATAGCGAAACCTGTCTGACGACAAGCCATCACGTCTCCGTGGTCACCGAAGATACAGAGAGAGTGAGAAGCGACAGTACGAGCTGACACATGGAACACACTTGGAAGGAGCTCACCTGCGATCTTGTACATATTAGGGATCATAAGGAGAAGACCCTGTGAGGCTGTGAATGTCGTGGTCAACGCACCAGCCTGCAATGAGCCGTGAACCGCACCAGCGGCACCTGCCTCTGACTGCATCTCCTGAACAAGCACTGTATCACCAAAAAGGTTCTTGCGACCCTGAACTGACCACTCGTCAACGTGCTCAGCCATTGGTGAAGACGGAGTAATCGGGTATATAGCCGCTACTTCTGAGAACATGTAAGCCACGTGTGCGGCAGCAGTATTACCGTCACATGTGATAAATTTCTTTACTTTACCCATAATAATGTTTATAAAATATTATTTGTCTTAATCTATATATAATTAAAAATATAACAAACCTGGAAACGCGGGCGGTAAACTCGTATCTTACTCGCGTCCTAACACCTGAGTGTCAGTCAAAAGCCGTCAACATCTTCTCCGAACCTTTATCAATAGAGGAATCCGAAAATCCACAGAGGAATCTGGTTTCCATCACCTATGTCACACTGGTTGACGGCATACAAAGTCTTCGACTTGCTCTTCAATTTAGTGGAATGCTCCGCAATCTTAAAGTCAATCTGCTCGTCAATGAGGAAAGAACACAGATTTCCAATCTTATTCACCTTGTGGTCCTTCCACAGTGTGTTACAGAAGAAACACTCCAACACGTCGTGAGTGTCAAAAGACTGTGGATAGAAACTATACATCAGATTGGGATTGTGAAGGAGAACACGGGCTGGCTTTTTAGGAAAATCATCGCCTTTCGCGTAAATCATATTGACAAGGCGAGCCTCCATGAGATATTTAATGTAATGCATCACTGTCGCTCTCGACATGCCAAGTTCCTGGGCAAGCTGACTCACGTTAGGCACCGTACTGCCGCTGGTGGTCAAAAGATAGAACAGCTGCTTAATCTTCGCCAAGTACTTCAACTCTATACCTTTTATGAGAAGTATGTCGACCTCAATCATCATATTCATGTTCTTGAGGAGGTTTTCCGAATAGTTCGTGTTGGCAAGGAAGAACGGGTAGAAACCGTGGTGGAGATAATCCTGAAAATACTCACGCGGATTGACCTGTTCAAATATCTCCTGCGCAATCTCACGATGGTTCTCGATAATCTGGTCAAGCGTATAGCACTTCAGCTTGAGACCTGTCTTAATATTCAGGAACTCCCTAAAAGAAAAACCACGAAGGTTGTATGAATGAACGATTCCATTCAGTTCCGGATTCTCATCCTTCAGACGCATCACCGGCGAACCAGCGAAAACGATCTTCAGTCCCGGATACCTGTCATAACACTCGCGGAGCTGCTCACTCCAGTCAGGCTGTTTGTAAACCTGATCAATCAAGAGTACTTTTCCTCCAGAATGGTAGAATTCTCCCGCAAACTCTGCTATTCCAACATTCTGAACATAAAAATTGTTTGTGTTAATGTATAGGCATGTTTTGTCATTAGGCGAAAAATGTTCTTTCGCATATTGTAAAAGGAAGGTGGTTTTACCGACACCTCGCGCACCCTTGATGCCGATCATTCTGTCTTTCCAGTTAATCTCATCCATAAGGTCTCTACGCACTGTCGCCGGCAGGTGTTCAACTAAATATGCATGTGTGCGGAAAAAAGATTCCATACTCTTTTAGTGTTATTTAAGGAATAAAAGTGGGTATTTAACCCTTTAGTGCGCAAATTTATAAAAAAACATCTTATAATGTAATCTCGACTTTGCAGTTTTTTTTAATTTTTATCTTTTATAAACCAAAATCAAGTAAAATAGATTAGTAAGCACGAATTATCACGTGTTTTTTCTTCCATACTTATCAAAACATTTTTTAAGAATCGCACGAGACTTGTAAGACATCGCCCCATTTTCATTCTCTTTATCACCACGAATGAGTAGGAAATGACATATTATTATGTTTATTAAGTTTATTAAGGACATGGGAAATAACAACACAAGGTTTGTCAATAAAACATAATTATCACACAAGTCTGTGCGTCAACATGAAAGCATTCAGACACAGCCAGCATGGTTTTCTGTTATTCTCACTTTCGGACGAACACGCTCTTTCATGCTCATATCGGTAATCCTCGGCAGGAGAAGGAAATCCAACTTTGATACCAGGAACGAACTGGAGTTTCAGTTTCTTATCAAAATCTCCTTGTATGATTTCAATGTCTGCCATTATCTATCTGTTCGAAAAATTAGAATTTATTGGCATTTCTGTTCTTCAATGAAGATAGGTATTTCTCCTAAATCACCAATCTCTTTCGGAAGAACAAACATATTTCTGGGACTTGCGTACTTCCTAAAATGTTCTTTGATATCATGAATATCTATTTCTTCCAAACTCTTATTGGTATTAAATCCAATCGGCTCAATATGGCATAACTTCCATTCAGGTAAAGAGAAATTCCCCAATGGTTTTGTGTATTTCCCTTTTTCTCTTACCTCCGCTGTTTGCATAAAAACCATTGGTATTGTATTCTGACTTAGCATATCCCTCAATTGGGACAATGAATACATTTCTCTACTTAAAACTCTACCATAAATCCAAATAGCGAAAGTATTATCTGAAATTATTATTTCTCGACCACTGGGATGGCGAAAAGCCTGGCCTTTCTTACTCGTATCCTTTCTGACTATCAAAGGCATTCTTTCATCTTTAATCCATGTTTCAATTATTCCTTCCCAATGATTCATTATATCTTCATCAATATGAGGATTATGTTCTGATTTATGCCACAGTAAGCCTATCTCTTTTATCTTTTCTCGAATTTCGTCACCAATCAAATCCATATAGAGTTTTTTATCCTCTCTTTGATGATTAGAAATCGATTCAGTTAAAAACTGCATTGCTCGCTTTGGTGGATATTTGCAGTGATAAATTCTTCCTTCTTGATAACTTTTTGTTTTGGGTACATTTGGAAATACTCTATAGAAGTCTGCTTTGGTCATGCGAAAACTACCATCTGGAGTATGTACAATAAAAACATCGTTATCATCCAAGGATTCAATTACATCTGCCTTGAAGCACAATCTACTAAAAGTATATTCAATAGTCTTCATATAAATTCCGATTTGTCTGTCTAATAATATTCTACACTTTATACGTCAGTGTGTCCGACGACCATTTAGAATCGTTTGGCAAGTTCTTTAATATCCTCAGGATCAATAGCAAACTTGTGATAGCCATCACGAGCCAGCACAAGCTGAGACAGGGCAATCTCCTTCATGTTGTTGCCTTGTCCCATTAGGCGGAGCAGAGGATAGAACACGATGAAGGCATACTGCATCGTCTGGATATGCTTCTGTCCTTTGGCCCACTTCATGATGGCAGGGCGTAAAGCGAAAGTCCGTTTGAATCCCTTAGTCTGTATCTCGGCCTCTGTCTTGCTCTTTACCCTCTGCCAAAACTGCTTGCCGTCAGGTGTAGTACCGGCACCGCTAAGATATATGTAGGTCATGCGCTCTTTGTCTGGCATGATGTCGGCAAAGTGCAATGGAATATCCTGAGAGATGCGAACATATACATCCTTGGGCGTTCCTACAGATGTGATGCCGGCAATGAAGAACACGGCATCATAGCCCTTGAAATGCTCATCACCTTCCTTCAACTGCATAAAGTCAGGAACCAGATACTCTTCCATCTTTTCATGCTTGATACCAGATGGCTTACGGCTTACGGACAACACTTTCTCAACAGAATCAACCTTCAGCAGTTCAAGTAGCGTTCCTTCTCCCACATATCCTGTGGCTCCTGTTAATATTATCCTCATTTGAATGTTTTGTTTAGAATTCTGTCTTTTTATTATGTCTAACCAATTCAATAGCTTCTTTTCCAGTAAGATGCTCAATATCAAAACGAATCATCAACATCCGTGACAGGCCTTTTTCCAGTTCCTTCTGCAAAGCTTCCTCTTGGTTGGGATTGTATCTATTCCCAAGCATTCGGGCTTTTTCCGACTTCTCAGCTTCATCCTCTATGATTTGGATTCTGCCAAAAGCTATTACACTCCGATAAAAGGTGGTGTACTTCTCCGGATGCACTTCATCTTGCTCAATGACACAGAACGAAGCCTTGTCACACTTACGGATGGCATCAACTTTATGACCGCTCATAGCACTATGGAAATATAGTGTTCCATTCATATAGACATAACTGATGGGAACGGCATATGGATAGTCATTATCTCCAAGCAAAGCCAAAGTCCCTGCCGTGGATTTCTGTAGTATGTTGATGCTTTCTTCTTCTGAAAGCTGTTGGCGTTTGCGCCTCATTTCTCTGAACTGTTCCATTACGATAATGCTTTTAATCCAATAATAGTTCCGATGAGCGTAGTGAGGAAGAATAATCTCCAGAAAGTTGCAGGTTCACGGAATATGAATATTCCAACTAGCACTGCTCCAACAGCACCAATTCTAGTCCATACGGGATATGCCGTACCTAATGGAATCGTCTGCGTGGCTTTGGCAAGTAACACGGCACTAAGTACATACAGAACAGCAAATAATAAAAACCAAGTCCACCATTCCGTGCCAGTGACTCCCTTTGCCCTACCGAGACTATATGTAAAACCCACTTCACACAGTCCTGCAACAATCAAAATAATCCAATTCATCTTTTCTTATCATGCCTACTGAGGGCTGCAAGACTATCTCGGCGACTCCTTCTAAGGCCTATTTTATACCCATTCAAAGCTTTCTTTTCCGGTACCAATCTCAAAGTAATATTTGTCAATGCCCAATCCGTCTTTGTATAGCTATCATGTGCAATCTTAAAGTTTTTGTACTATACAAAAATAGTAAATCCTGTAGACACATACAACTTTTAGAAGTGTTATTAGCTACTGTTGTACTATAAGTTAATGTCTTACAGAGAAAATATATTAGAATAGAAAGCACAAGACATTTGCACACTAAGTGTAAAAAAGTTACCTTTGCCGAAAAAACGGCAATGGGAAACATCTACGAGGAATACAAGTTCTGTCCGATACGTCAAGTCATCAGCAAGTTTGGAGACAAATGGTCGTTACTGGTGCTATATCAGCTATACAGCAGTGACAAGGGCATCTTGCGATTTAACGAGATTAGAGGGCTTATGACCGACTGTTCACAAAAAATGCTTTCCTCCACACTCAAACGTCTGGAGCAAAGCAATCTTGTAAACCGTAAGTTATACCCTGAGGTACCACCACGTGTTGAATATTCATTAACAGACACCGGCTACTCGCTTATGCCAACCATCACAGCTCTCATAGAATGGGCGCAGGCTCATTTTGAGGACATAACAAATATAAAAGTGAAGTAGTCCGCTGCCACCACCTGCCATGTGAGTCATATAAATCACACACAAAAACAGTGGTGTAAGAAACCTGTCATCACAAACCTCACTCGTGAATCGGGAAGCCGGCAACCAAGCTGCATGTCGAATGATACACCAGATAATCATATGCGAAAGACATATACTGGACAACAACAGTGCCGACATAGCTGTGCAGGAGACACGTTACAGTCACAGACGCAATACAGGTGTGTGACTGACGCACCTCAGTTTATCTCACCGCTACCATAACAGATATTGTGGTTCTCGTCATAAACGACACAGAACTGACCAGGCGCGACACCGTGAATCTTCTCGTCCGCCTTGAGATACCATGTACCGTCATTCTTCCTTGTCAACAATCCCGTGAAATACTCTGGAGTATGACGTATTTTAAACGTGACCTTGTGCGAGCCCTCGTCTAACGCCACGCCATCAGGAGACACAGAGCTTGTGATGAAATGAAAGTCATTCATCGTCATGTGATCCTTATACACTTTTTCGGGATCATAGCCATGACTGACGAAAAGAATATTACGTTTCAGGTTTTTCTTGACCACGAACCAAGGTCCTCCGCCAAAGCCCAGACCTTTTCGCTGTCCAATAGTATAGAACCACAAACCCTTATGCTCACCGATTTTACGTCCCGTCTCTATCTCGCGGACGTCACCCGGATTCTCTCCGAGATTAGCCTTGATATAGTCACGGAAGTCAATGTCACCGAGGAAGCAGATACCTTGACTGTCCTTTCTTTCCGCATTGAGCAGTCCAGCATTCTCCGCTATGCTTCTCACCTCATGCTTCATCATGTGTCCGATAGGGAACATCAGCTTGCTGACCTGCAGATAATCTATTTGGCACAGGAAGTCCGTTTGGTCCTTGACGGGGTCTGGGCTTGTGCTCAGCCACACCTTACCGTTTTTCTTTGTTGTAGTGGCATAGTGACCAGTGGCCGTGTACTCATAGTCCTTTCCTACAATATCCTCGAAGCAACCGAACTTAATAAGTTTATTGCACATGACATCCGAGTTAGGTGTCAGTCCCATTTTCGCCTTAGCCATGGTGTACCCCACAACCTTGTCCCAGTACTCTTTATGCAAGTCGATGACATCAAGCTTCAGGCCGTACTTTCTTGCGAGCCACTGACAGATCTCCACGTCCTCCTCAGACGTGCAGTTCCATTCAGTGTCCCTGTCCGGCCCTATCTTAATGTAAAACAAATGCGGGTTAATTCCCTGTTCCTTGAGCAAATGAACAGAAACGGCGGAATCGACGCCGCCACTAACAAGCGCAGCTACATCCATACTATCACTTACTTGACATGGCTGACTTCAAGGATTTGGATATCTCCAACATCTTCTCAATCGGGCGTACAGCCTTCTCTGCCACGTCCTTATCCACCTCAATCTCCGGCCACTCGTATTTCAGCGTGTTGTACAACTTCCTCATCGTGTTGAGCTTCATGAACGAGCACTCATTGCAACTGCAACCTATGGTTTCCGTTGCCTCCGGAGGAGCCGGTATAAAAGTCTTGTCAGGAGACGCCTTCCTCATCTCATGCAGGATGCCACTCTCGGTAGCCACGATGAAGACTTCAGCATCATCCTTCACGGAATAATTCAGCAGACCGGCAGTGGAGCCAATGACGTCAGCAATCTTCTGGATTGGCGCCGGACACTCAGGGTGTACAAGCACCTTGGCGCCAGGATGCTCCTCCTTCAATTTCAGGATAGCTTCCAGAGAGAACTGTCCATGCACGTGACATCCTCCGTTCCACAGAACCATGTCACGTCCAGTCACAGAGTTTATATATGCGCCGAGATTCTTGTCTGGTCCGAAAATAAGCTTCTCATCCTGCGGAAAGCTGTCAATAATCAATTTAGCGTTGCTTGATGTCACCACCACATCCGTCAGTGCCTTCACTGCGGCAGTGGTATTGACATACGACACCACCTTGTGACCAGGATGCTCGTCGATGAACTTACTCAAGTCATCGGCATTACAGCTGTCCGCCAGTGAGCAGCCGGCGTTGAGGTCGAGCACGAGCACTTTCTTACCTGGACAGAGAATCTTATTCGTCTCACCCATGAAATGTACTCCACACATGACGATGATGTCCGCGTCAGTTTTTGCGCTCCACTGTGCGAGAGCGAGAGAGTCACCGACAAAGTCAGCGATGTCTTGCACTTCGCCATCTGTGTAATAGTGAGCGAGAATCACAGCGTTCTTCTCTTTACACATCCTACGTATCTCTGACTTCAAATCGACGTCAGACGGAACAGGCTCATCAACGTAACCTTTTTCTCTCCAAGAATCTTTCACAAGCATTTTCCAATAACTTTAATACGCCGCGAATTTACGTTTTTTTTCATAATGAATAGCACACACACCTAGTTAATTTTGTTTACTTAGCCCTACCCCACATTTTCATCCTAAGCGTATAGGCATGACGGTGTATTGTTTGGAAGATGAGTTATCACATTGAGAGCGATGTCCGTCGACACGTATGGAACGTAACACGTCATCTGAAAAGCAGAGGAGCCAGCTCCTTGAGGCTTCGTCTCCACGTCAGGAACTCATGACCTGTGCCTTCTGAGATGTAGGAGACGGCGTTCAGACCTGCCTTAGTCAACTGGTCAGTAGAGCCTATGACACCCTGTGGGTTCTCCTTTGAGCCGCATGATGTGAATATCAGTCGTGGCTTGACTTTGATATCTGAAGGCGCATAGGTTCCCCCGCTGAACAACGCATAGTAGTCGAACATGTCCGTACGGCGTAACGTGATCAGCTTCGTCTCTATTCCTCCCATGGAAAGTCCAGCCATAGCTCTGCATTTCTTGTCCGTCTTTGTTCTGAAATGGCTGTCGACGTATGGTATCAGCTCATCCACCAGCACTGTCTCGAACTCCTTGACTGTGAACTGGCCCAGTGTGCCGAATTTCACGTCATTTGTCATACCGTAGGTCATCACCACGATGAAAGGAAGGCACTTACCGTCCGCTATCAGATTGTCGAGAATCAGGTTGGCGTGTCCCTGTACGCTCCACGCTGTCTCATCCTCACCCCAGCCATGCTGAAGGTAGAGCACAGGATACTTCTTTTTAGGGTTAGAATAATACTCTGCTGGAGTGTAGACAAATGCGCGGCGCTGTGTTGACGTGCTTGGTGAATAGAAGTAAATCTGCTGCACATTTCCGTGAGCCACATTTCTCATGGAATAAAAGTCACGATCGGACGCCGGTATCTCGATACCGCTCTCCCAACGTCTCGAGCCGTAGAAATTGCATGCACCAGGGTCGTTCAGCACGCATCCGTCGACGGTGACGTGGTAATAGTGGAACCCCTCATCCATAGGACCGGTCGTTGTGCCTGTCCACACGCCCTCAGCGTTCTTCCTCAACACAGTACCGCCCTGTCCACCGAGTCCTAAACTCACGATGACCGACTTAGCGTCTGGAGCTTCAATACGGAAACGAGCGTAGCCCTGAGAGTTGACCATAGGATACTCTTGTCCCGGTTGGTTCAGCTCGTTAGGCTTGAAATCCTCTCGTGGATACGCCTTATCCAATGACGGATTGAAGTCTCTTATGGCATAATACGACCTCTTCGGTCTGTAGTTCTCGTCGAATGGTAACGGGTGATTATCCGCTCCAAGCCATGAGTCCTTGTCGGACAGGTTCCAGAACGTCACGTTATCAATCACGTCCTTATGTTTTCTGAACACACGGAACAGACGCTCATACTGGTCTGTCTGAATCGTCTCGATGTAAGACGGCAACGGCTTGCTCTGTCCTTTAGAGAATCGCAGCTGACCACCCTGCTCGTTATTCACACGAACGTCAAGCTCGGTGATATGTATGTGACGAACCAGCTCTGAGTATTTTGTCAGTGCGGCATCCACATCCTCTTCCGATGGTCCGTAGATATTATAATGTCCCTGCATACCAATACCGGAGATAGGCACACCGGCCTTCTGCATCTTACTCACCATATTATATATACGGTCTCTCTTCGCCGGATCAGCAGCATTGTAGTCATTGTAGAACAGAATAGCTGACGGGTCTGCCTCATGAGCGTATTCAAACGCCTTAGCGATAAACTCATCTCCGCAAAGCTTATACAAGTAGCTGTCTCTGTAAGGAACTGGTTTCTGACCTGGCTGCGCGAACTCTCCGTCCGCCATTGCCTCGTTGACCACGTCCCAGCAATAGACAATATCCTTGTAACGATTCACGACGGTGTGTATATGCTCACGCAGACGGGAATAAAACACTTCTTTCTTCACCGGAGCGCCTTTCTTGTCATAAAACATCCAGTCGCTGAACTGTGCGTGCCAGCAAAGACAATGTCCCCTCAGTTTGATGTTGTTGCGTCGGCAGAAATTTGCGATGCTGTCCGCGGCCGCCCAGTCCCACACGCCCTCGGCAGGATGCAGCAACGCCGGCTTCATGTCGTTTTCCGCCGTGATGCTGTTGAACTCATTCTTAATCAGTGCCATCTGGTCTTGCGTGGTCACGTTACGCAGATTGACAGACACGCCTACGGTGAAATAGTCTCTATACACGTCCTTCAGTCCGGCCGGGCCGTTGACTTGGTCATAAACGCCGGCGGCATGCACTGCTGTCGCCATGGACACAAGAGTGAATAATGATATTAATATTTTTTTCATATTAGTTTAATAATTTATAATATTAAAATGTATTCATCATGGATAAAGTATTGACGGACAGTCGTGACGTGAACTTGCCACAGTCGTCACGCAGACGTTTCTCATAACGTCACGTCGACATAACCGCCGGTCTGTGCTGTGGAATAGTAGAAGGCGGCGTAGCGTGAGCCCATGAAAAGTCGCATGAAGTCGAAGCGCATCTTATAGTCGCAACCGATCTTCTTGAAACGCTCACCGTCAAGACTGTAGTAGAAGGTGGCTATGTCCTTGCCTGGAGTGAAGTCACCGTCAATACGCAGATAGAGCCTTGACTCTTGTCCTTTACGTATCTCGACTGACTCATATTCTTTCTTGTCTACCTTCGTTATCTCCTTCTTGTCGTTGGACAGTCTGACATTCTCCTCACACATGACGAGTCGGAAGCCGCTCTTCTTTTTCTCCACCATCATCATGCCAGTGTCACCATTGAGCATGGCCAGTCCTGTCCGGTCGCCGTTCCTCATGTGTCGTAAGTCTATGCAGATGGTGTCAGAGCAATACGGTCCCCACGTACGCCACGTCAATGTGTTACGAGCGTCGAAGATGCTATTCGCCTTGACCGAAGAGGACAAGCGTATCTCCTTCGCTCTGCGCATATCACCAACGTAATACGGTTTACCGTTCGGGTTATATGTAACTGACTTCATCACGTCACTCACATCTCCTCGTCTGGTCTTCACGTCCGGGCGTAACACTTTAATATCCTCTTTAATATAATTGTGATTCCACTGATAGTCTTTCTCTATGACCGCATAGTCATGTCCGTCAGCACATAGGCAGTCGCTCTCCAACGACAACGTGGCAGGTATACGTCCGTCACCGAGGGTACCTAACAAAGGCCATCCGTCAATCCATGAGCAAGGCTCAATGGTGAGCACGCGTCCAACGCCTCCTCTGTCCTGGAACATCACGCCGTACCACTCACCATGCTTTCCGTCGACGATAGTGCCCTGCCCTGCGTAAGGAAACCCGCCGAACTCACTCTTCAGTATCACTTTAGAGTCATACGGTCCCTCAATATTACGGCTTCTGTAAGCTATCTCCTGACGTCCGGTCTGCGGCCATGATACACACAGCAGGTAATACATGCCATCGTGCTTCACCACACGGCTACCCTCATGCAGTCCGGAAGGCTTACCTCTCAGCTCCAGCACCTTATTCACTCCGCCCTGCTTCTCCGACCTCAGGTCCGCACTCAGCTCCACGAGTCTGATGTCACCACTGCCGGAGAACACATACACTCGTCCGTCATCGTCAAAAAACAAAGACGAGTCATGGTATGCCGGCAGACGACTGTGTAATGTCCATCCCTTCGCCGGGTCGTCAGTCTTGAACACCATAGACTTATGAGGGTCGTCATTAGCCACGAACAAAGCCCAGAACGTGCCATCATGGTAACGGAGTGACGTCGCCCACTGTCCACGTCCGTAGATGGTGCCCTGACTCATGTCGTAACGAGGAGTGTCTTTTATCTCGTCGAAGAGATATGACACCGTCTCCCAATGTACGAGGTCAGCACTTCTCATCACCGGTCCGCCGGGAAAGAGATGCATTGTGGTTGACACCATATAGTAATAGTCACCGACACGGATAACATCAGGGTCCGGCACGTCAGACCAGATAAACGGATTCCTGACGTTCACTTGTCTTGCCGAGACACAGAAACAGCACGACAAAAGACATATCAAAACAAATAACTTTCTCATGACATCATGTGTTTCAGTTTATCAAGAATACTTTCTCGTAACCCTTGAACACACATCTCACAGTTGCTCGTCCGTCCGTCACCTTACCTACAGAGACGCTAACTCTCGGGTCAGACGGTTTGACACGTATAACAGATGTGTCCTTAAGAGGAGCGTAAATCTGATAATGTGACGCATCGGTGTATCCGTTCTCGTTAGTGGCGAAAACAGGTTGAGACGGAATCCTGACATCACGTCCGTCGACTGAGATCGCCACTTCCGGCACTACCTCTGGCACACATGACGCTCCGCCTTTTGAGAATCCTATGCCATGGAGGTCGAACAACGCTTCCTTATTGCCTTGTGCCGATGGTGACGCTGAATCCTTATGTCCATCCTTGTCAAAACGCTCCGCCAGAAGATATATGGCGTGTTTACCTGTCAGTCCCTCCACATCAGGCACATACGTCTTGTACATCGTAGCCTTGGCGCTTGCGCCCTCAGGTATGTCGATAACACCTATCTCACGTCCCTTCCATACACTGTTAGCATACGGCCCATCCAGCATGACATGAATCCTGAACGCTTTGCCTTTAGAAGTGAGACACACATTCAATTCCGCGCGGTCACCTTTTCGTGTTCCATCGAAAGCCTTGACGCCACGGTCGTTCTTCTTGAGACCGCCGAATCCGAAGTACTTGAATCCGATGACACCGCCATCCTCCACACCTGCCATATCCATACCGTCTCTCCATCTGTCATAATTGTCCTTGAGCCATCCGTTATCACTCATATAGCAAGCTATGCCCGCAGAATAGTATTTATAAGGTGGAAGACCAAAGATCTGAAATCCCTCACTCGTCACCTCTGCTCCGGAGTAACACATACCGTCAGACGCCTTAGCCGTCCACTCATTATTCTTTGAGAACGGGTCGTACGCCACTATGCGCACCTTGCCCCCCTCACTGACAGGTTTCTTATCACACACAATCTTGACCGGTGCCACCATAGCCTGTCTGGCGTTGCCGAATCCTCTCGGCGGACGGTGATAAAACACGTACCATTGTCCATTGATCTGCTGCAATGAGCCATGTGTGTTGTGCGCCGCGTTACTCGTGGTGAGATGAGTGCCGTCCTCATTCATCACGACGCCGCGTGAGTCGACCAGCACACCTCCACTTCTCCACGGTCCGAGAGGAGAGTCACCATAGGCGTAACGCAGGGCAGAGTTCGTTGACCACAGTCCATAGTCCGGTCCACTGTATCCTGAGAATACCATGACATATTTGTTTCCCACCTTACGTATGCTTGACGCCTCAAAGAAATTGAAGTCGCCAGGATTCTGTCCCTTATATAATGCCGGGTATTCTGTTCCTTCCGGATCACGCACCACACCATACATCTCGCTTGCTGGAATAAAGTAATCATGTATCGATGTTCCCGGACGTACAGAGAACATATTATCCTGATTCAGCTCAAAGGCCGTCGAGTGTCTGAATCCATAGAAGACATAAGCTCGGAAACCACGTTCGTAGTCCGGGTCATGGACATCTGTGACGTTCTCCACGAATACTGACGGGTCGAAATCTATCAATGAGCCGTCCACACACACCCTGCCGTCCTCAGTAAGGTTGACGGGAGTGAACGGTCCGTCAGGACGTTTTCCCTTACACACCATGGCCACTCTCCTCCAGCCACGTGAATGTGGATAGAGCCAATAAGTTTTCTCACCACTATTCTTGTCTCGCACCTCGACGAGGTCCGGCGCATACATGGTATCCCATCGTCCGTCAACGTAATGCGTGAATATCGGGCCGTCATCTCTCCAGATCGTCAAATCCTCAACGGGAGCGGACCACATCCTCACGTCATTACCACAATATGCGGTGTATGTCATGTCATGGGAACCTATTATGTACGCTCTGTACTTACCAGGATTGTCTGGATCTTCAAAGACACGAGGCTCACCATCGGGAAGATGTTCCCAAAGCGGGAGATACGGGTTCTGGCCAAAAGATGACAAATGATAGAGAAACAATAATAGAGTGTAAAGTCTTTTCATAATATTATCTAGTATATTTGATTATCGAATTAGATGACACGAGTGTCGTAGGACACATTATGTTAACACGGTGTAAAGTTAATATTTAGTGGAAAAATTCATATCCTAATAATGTTTCTTTTAGTTTAAGATTTGTAGCAAGGTCCATTTCTACAAGTAAATGATACGTCCAAGCAAATTAAAGACGTCCGACATCAAAACTGATGCCGGACACCATGTTAATAGACACTAGTTTTCAAAGTTCTATTGACTCATCTTACGCAATGATGCGTCCTCTGTCCACTCTTCGTCGTCAACGTGTAACAAATATATAAGTTACGGGATTACTTTTTTTAGATAAAATCTTTCAATAGGAATAAATGAAATTTAGTCGCGTCAGGAAATTCCATACAAGCATGTGACCAGATTTCCTATCCACACCCATTATTTTTACTGTCCTAAACTCCTCTTTTTCCGTTGACGCCTGTCAGCAGATAAATGGCTTTTGAAGATTTATCATAGCTTATTCGTGATCTGAAAATCTAAGGTTAAGATGTTGAAAAGTTCAGGTTAGGATTTTTTAATTCTCAAACCTGTTTGCTGTATATATCCTAACCTAAGAATTTCAAAAAAGAGACATTGGTATTTTGAACATCTTGTTTTGTGATTATCAACAAGCTAACCTTTAAAAGCAAAAAAATCAGGCATAGGAAATTTCGTCACAGACTATTTTTCCGTTTTTCCCCTTATTATAGTCACATACTCATGGCATATCAGCAGCGAAAGAAAAACAAAAAAGAACAGGCATACCCTATGGCACACCTGTTCTTATTATATTAGTTATAAAACTGTAATCTGTTGGATTAGAGGCCAAAGACAGCCTTAAGACCACCATCCACACCACTGAATCCCATGAACGCCATGGCAAGGAGACTGGCAGTGACGAGAGCGATAGGAGTACCCTCGAAGGCTTTTGGCACACGGCTCAACGCTAACTGTTCACGAAGACCTGCGAAAAGAACCATCGCAAGAAGGAATCCGAGACCTGTTCCGACTGCATAGATGACACCCTCAAGCAAGTCGTATTCCTTCTGGATGACAAGAATTGCCACACCGAGGATACAACAGTTAGTGGTGATGAGCGGAAGGAACACACCGAGAGCCTGATAGAGAGCTGGCATAGTCTTCTTGAGAAAGATCTCAATCATCTGCACCAAGGCGGCGATGACAAGGATAAAAGCGATAGTCTGAAGGTACTCAAGATGGAATACATCGAGAACATACTTCTGTATACAGAACGTGACGATGGTAGCGACAAGAAGGACAGCTGTCACTGCCATACCCATTCCACTTGCCGTATCCACTTTCTTAGACACTCCCAAGAAAGGACATATACCGAGAAACTGAGCCAAAACGACGTTATTGACGAAAATGGCTGTAATGATGATCAATATAAGATTTAATACGTAGTCCATAATCACGCTTTCTTGAGTTTGTTAAATATTGCGATTAAGTAACCAAGCGCGAGGAATGCTCCAGGCGCGAGCACGAAGAGAAGCATACCATAATTCTCAGAATAGATGGTCTGTCCGAAGATACACCCCGTACCGAGAATCTCACGCACTGAACCAAGAATTGTCAGACCGCATGTGAATCCGAGACCAATTCCAATACCGTCGAAAATTGAAGCCAGTGGATTGTTCTTAGCGGCGAAAGACTCAGCGCGTCCGAGGATGATACAGTTCACCACGATGAGAGGGATAAAGAGTCCGAGACTCTTGTCGATCTCAGGAGCATAAGCCTTGATGCACAGCTGCAACATAGTCACGAGGCTGGCGATGATGACGATGTACGATGGTATTCGGACCATGTCTGGCACCAGTTTCTTAACGAGAGATATCAGGAAATTGCTGACAATAAGCACACACATTGTAGCGAGTCCCATCATCATTCCGTTAAGGGCAGATGATGTTGTACCCAACGTAGGACACATACCGAGGAGAAGAACAAAAGTCGGATTCTCCTTAACGATACCATTTATGATTATCTTGAAGTAATTCATATCTTAGTTCCTTTCCTTTATTATTCATTAATACTGTCACAAGCTATCGTGTCGCCACAGCAAGAGTCAGCGGCTACGCTCTTCTTGGCCTGTGTTGACGCTCCAGATGAAGCGTCCTGCTTTGAGACGACCTCGTCGAAGGCATTCTTGATAGACAAGAGGAAAGCTCGAGATGTAATCGTAGAGGCTGTGATGGCGTCAACGTCACCACCGTCCTTAGACACAGTGAAGTTTGACGTGCCAGGGTTCATGCCGATGATGTCTCCCTTCGCTCCTTTCTGGAACCATGTGTCAGCCTTTGCGCCAAGTCCAGGAGTCTCCGCAGTCTTCAGGATTGTGTATCCGAGGATATTACCATCTCCGTCAAATCCCACGAGCACCTGAAGCTCACCGCCGAAACCATTCTCGCTGCTCTGCACTGCCCAGCCAAGTGACTTGCCAGATGCGTCGGACACAGTGTAGTAAGAAATGTTTTTGTTCACGGTGTTAGGCTGAGACACGACTACCTCGGCACATCCCATCACGGACTTGATACCAGCTGCCAGATTCTCAGCGTTTATCTTCTCAATCTGCGGCTCAGTGACGGAATTGACCATAGCCAAAGCACCGCCGGAAATAACAGCTATGGCTGTAAGCACCAACAGCATGTTTGTTAAAGATGATTTAAGCTTTTCCATATTCCATCATTTTTGTACTGGCTTCTCGCCGAAACGCTTTGGCTTGCAGTACTGGTTTATAATTGGAGTAAACGCATTCATGATAAGAATGGCGAATGACATACCCTCTGGGTAAGCACCGAAAGTACGTATGATAACCGTGAGGAAACCTATTGACACACCATACACCAACTGACCTTTTGCGGACATAGGTGAAGTGACATAGTCGGTAGCCATGAACACGGCGCCCAACATCAGTCCACCACTGAGTATCTCGAGGACAGGGTCAGCGTAACGCAACGGATCGATGAGGTTAAGAAGGCCTGACAACACAAACACTGTGGCGATGATGCTGACAGGTATGTGCCATGTGATGACTTTCTTCGCCAAAAGAATGACAAGACCTAGAAGTATAGCGAGAGCACACACCTCTCCGAGACATCCGCCAGTGTTACCGATGAGCATGTCCCAAGCGGAAGGCAGCTGACTGAGAGCAGCTGTGTCACCTTTGAACGCCTGACTCATCAGAGCGAGAGGAGTGGCAGCGGTCTCAGCGTCTAGGTAAGAGTCGAAGCCCTGACCAGCCGTAGGCCATGTCGTCATCTGCACAGGGAATGAGATGAGCAGGAAGGCGCGACCCGCTAAGGCAGGGTTAAAAAGATTACCACCCAGACCACCGAAGGTCATCTTCACCACACCTATGGCGAAGAACGCACCGATGACAACAATCCAAGGCGCGATGTTACTTGGCATATTGAAAGCAAGAAGCACACCAGTAAGAATGGCAGAGCCGTCACAGACTGTACACTTGTCGTTTCCCATCATAAACTTGTTAACAAACCACTCACACAACACACATGACAGCACGCTGACTGCTGTGGTGATGAGCGCTCCAACACCAAAGCTGATAAATGAGCATATAAGCGCCGGAACCAGGGCTATAAGCACCCAGTACATATTCTTCGCAATCGAATCACCAGAATGGACATGTGGTGAAAGAGATACTACTAATTTATTCATAGAGAATTACTTTTTTTACTTTGCCTGACGGCTACGAATGATACCCATCACTGTCTGTTTACCCATACGTATGTTATCAAGTAACGGACGATGAGAAGGACAGGTGAACTGGCATGAGCCACACTCAATACAACTTGTGATGTCCTCACTCTCAACTTTGTCCCACATCCTCTTTCCACTGGCTGTGGCAAGCAGGTATGGCTCAAGACCCATTGGACAAGCACTCACGCACTTAGCGCAACGGATACATGGCTGTTCCTCACCTCTACGGGCCTCTTTTTCATTTAAGATAAGAACACCTGATGAGCCCTTGCAGATCGGAACGTCAATATTGATGAGCGCCTTACCCATCATCGGTCCTCCACCGATAACTTTACCCGTGTCTGCAGGTAAGCCGCCGCAGTCCTCAATAAGAAGACTCATTGGAGTACCCATACGGGTGAGGTAGTTAGACGGATGAGCGAGACTCTTTCCTGTCACTGTCACCACACGCTCGAAGAGAGGCTTGTTCTTCATTACCGCTTCATACACAGCGAATGCCGTGCCGACGTTCTGCACAATGGCACCCACGTTGACCGGGATGGCAGGAGGCGCAGGAACTTGTCTTCCGACCACAGCGTCTATAAGTTGTTTCTCACCACCTTGAGGATATTTAGTCTTCAACGGAACAATCTCAATCTTAGGATATGACGCCTTGGCCTTCTCCGTCAGCAACTGTATCGCGTCTGGCTTGTTTTCCTCAATGCCGATAAAGCCTTTCTCCACATTGCCCGCTTTCATGAGCAAGTCAACACCCACAAGGATCTCGTCAGCTTTCTCAAGCATGAGACGATGGTCAGCGGTCAGGTATGGCTCACACTCAACGGCGTTGATGATAACCCACTGAGGAACCTGTCCCGGAGGCGGGCACAACTTGACGTGTGTAGGGAAGCATGCTCCACCCATACCTACGACACCAGCGTTCTTTATCTTATCTTTAATCTCATCAGCCGTAAGCTCAGGTTTTTCCTTGAGAGTGACAAGCTTATCACTGCGGTCGATACTCTCTTCCCAGTCGTCACCCTCCACCTTGATGTACACCGCCGGCTTTGCGTAACCGCTGGCGTCAACCACAGTGTCAATCTTCAGAACAGTACCACTCACACCAGAGAAAATCGGTGCGGAGACGAAACCTCCGGCCTCGGCAATCATAGTGCCAACTTTCACTTTATCACCCTTGTTAACTACCGGTTTGGCTGGCGCACCAATATGCTGACCCATAGGATAAACAGCCACCTCCGGAAGACGAGACACCTTAATCGGCTCTGCGGCAGACAACTTATTCTCCGCCGGATGAACTCCACCTATTTTGAAACTTTTCATATTCGTTCTTTATTTTAATCCAAGCAGAATCATCTGACTCGGTGGAAGAGGAGCGTCAGTACGCTTAGCTTCGAATTCAACATCTTTAGAAGCAGGAACAGGGTTACTGATATCCTTAGGACCTGCCAGCAACACTTGCTGAGACGGGAGCAGAGCAGCGTCATATTTAATCTCTATAGGTTTCCATTCCTTTGAAGGAGCCTTAGGAGCGGCACTCTGAGCGTTAGCAGATGATGCAGACTTAGACGTGGACTTCTCCACACTCTTACGCTGTATGCCGGCTGCGGAAAGAGACACTATCGTTCCACGCGGACAAGCATCGAAGCACTGTCCACAGAGAACACATGTCTCAGGGTTGATGTAAGCTACGTTACCCTCAACATGAACGGCGTCACTGCCACAGGCATTCTCACATTTCTTACAAGCAATACATGATACGGCACAAGCCTTCATCGCCTGAGCTCCCTTGTCTTTGTTGACACACTCAACGACAAAAGCGTCCTTAGAGTCTCCGCTTACTGTTCTGATCTCAATGATATTACGAGGACAAGCCTTGGCGCACGCTCCACAAGCAGTACACTTAGCGGCATCAACCTCCGGCAGGCCAGTCTTCTCATTCATACTGATTGCACCGAACTGACACGCGTCAACACAGTCTCCGCAACCAAGACACCCATAAGAGCACGCAGTCTCTCCCATACATGTAGTATGAGCGATACGACAGCTTCTCACTCCGTCGTAAACTACTGTTTTCGGTCTGTTCTCACACGTCCCGTTACAACGTACCACCGCAAGCTTAGGAGAAGAGGATCCTACCTCCATGCCCAATATGGCAGCCACGGCCTCCATTGTTGACTGACCACCTACCGGACAGTTCAAGCCGTCCAAAGAACCGGCGTCAGCAGCTTTCACACATGCGGCGGCCATTCCGCCACAACCAGGAAAACCACATCCACCACAGTTAGCGCCTGGCAAAATATCCGCTATCTTGCCGACACGTGGGTCCTCCTCAACCGCAAACTTTTTGGACATCACATAGAGAGCTCCCGCCAAAACGAGACCCAATATGCCCAACACGATTACAGCATTTAGAATTACGTTCATAAACTTTTTATTTTATTTTTTATAATGTTTAACACAGTCTCTCAATCGCTTTTCAATATCAACAGCTCGCATCTCATGACTTATCAGCAGCACGCTCTATCCACATCACAAACTTCTTATTCAACTTGTCACGTAAAATATATAATAAGGTGAAATAAGCAGACAGACATAACGTCATCAACAGAATAGACATACCGTCCGACATGGAAAACATCACCTTGCATACCACAAGAACCGTAACCATCAACAAAACAGGAATTCCAAAAGCTATCCTGACAGCGGACTTACCCATCGACAAGGTCCCACACACACGGACACTGTCACCTACCGACCACCTCTCCGGCGAGGAATCACACACGTCTATGTATTCATCCTTACTCTCCGACGAGGAGCATAACGACTTGGCTTTACAGGAAGAACAAGAGGAAAGACGCACAATACGCACACGCACATTGTCACCCTCAATACTCTCAATAATACCGTTATGTTCTATTCTATCTCCCATATAACCAATTTTGCAAAGTCCACCTTGCAAATGCAACGCAAATTTAAGATAAATAAATGTAAAGCTCACAACAAAGTCTGAAAAAAAATGAAGACAATAATATTTTTTTACCGCCAAAACTGATTTTTCAAGAAAAACACTTAAATTTGCAGCGCTGCTACGGGATAGCGGCAGTTCAAAATCATTATTTAACAAAAAATCATTTAAATGGCAACTAAAATCAGATTGCAGCGTCACGGTCGTAAGAACTACGCCTTTTACTCTATCGTGATCGCAAATGCAGACGCACCACGTGATGGTCGCTTTATTGAGAAGATTGGTACTTACAATCCTAACACTAATCCTGCAACAGTTGATTTGAACTTCGAGCGTGCTCTCTACTGGGTATTGGTAGGTGCACAGCCAACAGACACAGTTCGCAACATTCTCTCTGACGAGGGCGTTTACCTCAAGAAGCATCTTCTTGGAGGTGTTCGTAAGGGCGCTTTCGACGAGGCTAAGGCTGAGGAGAAGTTCGCTGCTTGGAAGGCTGAGAAGGCTAACAAGGCTGCTGACTTCAAGAACAAGAAGGACGCAGACAAGAAGGCTGACGCTGCCGCTCGTCTCGCTGCTGAGAAGAAGGTTAACGAGGCTGTAGCCGCTAAGGTAGCTGAGAAAAAGGCTGCCGCCGCTGCCGCTAAGGCTGAAGCTGAGGCAAATGCCGCTGAGACAACTACTGAGGAGGCTCCAGCAGAAGCATAATTAAGACGGAGCGACCAAGTGGCCACGGGAATGTTTCCCAAAAAATAAAAGAAGAGAGTATCACCTGATATTCTCTTTTTTTTTGTGCGTCATGAACTGACGACAGGACAACACGACCAGGATTTCTCACCTCAGACACCAAAGCAAAACACTAAATCAACCTAACTACACAACAAACAGAACACAAAAAACTATTTTAAAGTGTGAAAATTACGTTATTTTTCAATTTTACATTAACTTTGCAAAATAGTGAAAACACATGGACACACCATGTTTATAAACTAAACAACAAATACAAAACAGACACAATACATCTAAGTTCCACAAAGCGACGGAGAGTGGCCAGGGACATGAATGTCAGGTTCATGTCATCACACTTTGAGAAAACAAAGTGAAATAGTCACGAGACGGTCCGTGAAAAAGAGCCGAAGGTATACTTCGTCGACATAAGGGAAAAGATTGTCTCATGTCACAAAATAAATAATATTATGTTCGCAAAGCAAGTTTATGTAGAGCGTAGGCAGGAGTTGAAAAACAAACTGGGCAATGGTCTTGTGATAATATTTGGAAACAATGACGCTCCGACAAATTACCCAGCTAACACTTATCGTTTCCGCCAGGACAGTACATTCCTCTATTACTTCGGACAGAAAAGAGAGGGTCTTGTAGGTGTCATAGACATTGATAACGACAAAGAGTACCTGATAGGAGATGACATTGACATCGATGACATCATCTGGTTTGGATACGTCCCATCTGTACAAGAGTTAGGGCACCAAGTAGGAGTGATGAACTCGGCACCTATGTCCGAACTAGAGAAAATCATCGACAAGGCAAAAGCAAACGGTCAGGAAGTCATGTATCTGCCTCCGTACAGACATGACCACATGATACAAGTGGCAGACCTCCTTAAGACACATCCGCTGAAAACACGTGAAAACGCCAGTGTGAGACTTATAAAAGCGGTTGTGGAGATGCGCTCAATAAAGACAGACCTCGAGATTAAGGAGATTGAGGACGCACTTGGCATTGGTTACATGATGCACACCACTGCCATGAAGGAGTGCAGACCGGGTGTCACAGAAAAACACATCGCGGGTATCATAGAAGGAATAGCCATGAGCTATGGCGAGAAGTACTCTTTCCAGAGTATCCTGTCAATGCATGGAGAGATTCAGCACGGATACCCTTCTGACAGACCTCTGGAAGCCGGACGACTGATGCTTTGCGACGCCGGTGCGGAGAACATGGAGCACTACTGTTCAGACAACACACGCGTCACACCTATATCCGGAAAATTCACCCAAAAACAGAGAGACATATACTCCATCGTCGAGTCATGTCACGACCTCGTGATTGAAAAAGCTAAACCGGGAATGAAATGGCTTGACATGCACCTTGACGTATGCCGCATGATGACAGACAGGCTGAAAGAACTTGGCCTCATGAAGGGAGACACAGAGGATGCGGTACGTAACGGCGCACACGCCATGTTCATGCCACACGGATTAGGTCACATGATGGGAATGGACGTTCATGACATGGAGGGCCTGGGTCAAAACTACGTAGGCTTCGACGAGGAGGTGCAGCCATCCACACAGTTCGGTCTCAACTGTCTGCGTTGCGGACGCCGTCTCAGACCGGGATTTGTCATGACGGACGAGCCAGGAATATACTTCATACCTCATCTAATCGACCTGTGGAGAAGTCAAGGTCTTCACAAAGACTTCATCAACTACGACGCGGTTGAGTCATACAAGGATTTCGGAGGCATAAGACTCGAAGACGACATTCTGATTACAGAGACAGGCAACCGAGTATTAGGAAAACAGATAATACCTTATCATATTGATGATGTGGAAGCATTCATCGCCAAATAATTAATATTTTATAAATTAATAATGAAAAAGATTTTATTTTTAAGTGTCGCAACGGCACTCTTTTCATCATCTCTCTACGCTCAGGACGCTAAAGAAGAGAAAAAGGAAGAGGGATTCAAATTCACAACTGTAAAAGCTAACCCCATCACTTCAGTAAAGAATCAAAATCAGTCTGGTACTTGTTGGGCTTACTCATCACTTGGATACTTCGAGTCTGAGCTTCTCAGAATGGGTAAGGGAGAGTTCGATTTCGCCGAGATGTATCTCGCACATAAGACATACGAGGACAGAGCAACAGCATCAGTACGTATGCACGGAGATGTTAGCTTCAGCCAGGGCGGCAGCTTCTATGATGCGGTATACTGCATGAAGCACTACGGTATAGTTCCTCAGTCAGCCATGCCAGCACCAGGCACTTTGTATGGTGACACCCTTCCTAACTTCAACGAGCTTTTCAACATCGCTGAGGGCTATGTGAACGGCATCGCAAAGAGCGAGAAACTGAAGAAGCTCTCACCAATATGGAAGAAGAGCCTCATATCAACACTGGACAACTACCTTGGTGAGTGTCCTGAGGAGTTCACCTACAACGGAAAGAAATACACTCCACAGTCATACATGAAGAGCACAGGACTCAACATGGATGACTACGTGTCACTCACCTCTTACACTCATCACCCATTCTACGAGAAATTCATCCTCGAGGTTCAGGACAACTGGCGTTGGGGCGAGTCATACAACCTTCCTCTTGACGAGTTCATGGAGGTTATGGACACAGCCGTAAAGAACGGATTCACATTCGCATGGGGCTCCGATGTCACAGAGCTTGGTTTCACACGTAACGGAATCGCAGTATGTCCAGACATACAGAAGCAGAAAGACGAGCAAGGCTCTGACTTCGCAAGATGGTTCGGTAAGTCTAAGGCAGAGCAAGGCGTGGCACTCACGTCAAAGCCACTCCCTGAGATTGAGGTTACACAGGAGATGCGTCAGACAGCTTACGACAACTGGGAGACAACAGATGACCACGGAATGATTATCTATGGAATAGCTAAAGACCAGAACGGCAAGGAATATTTCATGGTTAAGAACTCATGGGGAAAGGCTGGCAAGTATGACGGAATATGGTACGCATCAAAGGCTTTCGTGGCTTACAAGACCATGAACATCCTCATTCATAAAGACGCAATACCAAAGGCTATCGCGAAGAAGCTCGGTATAAAGTAATGTTTACAAATTCTTCTCATTCATTGTCTGCACGAGAGGCCATGAATGAGAATAACATCTTACTGAATGTTCACATTCAAACAATTCAAAATTGACGACTCCGCTTGTGCCATGAAAGTTGGCACAGACGGAGTTCTTCTTGGAGCATGGACTGACGTCAGCGACTCCCGCACCTGTCTTGACATTGGCACGGGGTCCGGTCTTATAGCGTTAATGCTTGCCCAACGAACAACGGACATGACTATTGACGCCATAGACATCGACTGCGAATGCGTGAGTCAGGCAGAGAAGAATATCGACTCAACGCCATTTTGTGACCGCGTCAACGTACGACAAGCAGACTTCAGAGAAATACATGATGAGAAGAGGTACGACATCATCGTCTCCAACCCGCCGTTTCACAAAGAGGACACAGGATGCCCGGATGACAAACGAGACAAGGCAAGACACACCTCATCACTCAGTTTCGACGAGTTAATAAGAGGAGCTAAAGACAAACTGACAGACAATGGTCGTTTTTGCGTCATCATACCAGCCGAAGCATCCATGGACTTCATTGGGGAAGCGGCAAGGCACAAGCTCTATCTCGAGAGACGAACAGACGTGAAGACGACACAACGCAAACATCCCAAACGAGTCATGTTATCATTCACACGTGACGCGAAAAACCAGACACAGTTCTCCACACTGATAATAAAAGATGAGAACAACGAATATTCGTCCGACTACAGGTTATTAACAAAAGATTTTTATTTAGGATTTTGAAGATGGATTTCAACACGATACTTGAACAGATGGCAGTGCTTTTCACTGTGGTTATAGCAGGATACATATCTGGCAAATGCAAACTCATGGACCAGACACTGAGCAAAAAGTTGTCGGCACTGATAATCAACCTCACCTGTCCGTGTCTCATCATAGCCAGCACCATGGGCGACAAGATGCCAGAGCGTTCCCTGATAGTACCACTTCTGATTGTCAGTACATTGACATACGTCATCCTACTTTGTATCGCATCCTACCTTCCCAAATGGTTTGGAGTGAAAAAAGAAGAAGAAGGAATCTACAGCTTCATGTTAGCATTTGGTAACGTGGGATTCATCGGTTACCCAGTGGTCTCCTCAATATTCGGACCCGAGGCAGTGTTCTACGCCAGTGTGCTAAACGTGGCAAACACATTCTGCGTGTTTGTCTGGGGTGCACAGTTTATAGCAGGAAAAGACGAGGAACATTTTCATTGGAACAGACTGATATCACCGGCAATGATAGGAACATACATATCTATTATAATAGTGGCGATATCCCTTCCTACCCCTCAAGTCCTGTCACGTCCGTTCATACTCATAGGAAACATAACCGTTCCAGGCTCACTGTTAATAATAGGCTACAGCATATCGCAGATACCATCAAGAAAGATGGCAGGCAGTCCCCGCATCTTCCTCATGGCGGTACTGCGACTGATTATCCTTCCTCTGTTCGTCATGACGATATTCAAGACCATCAACGTCTTCGACGATAAGATAGTGAACATCAACACCATGATAATAGCAATGCCCGTAGCATCATTCGGCACGATGTTATGCTTTAAGTTAGGAAAGGATGAGACAATAATGGCGCAAGGCACATTCATCACGACATTATTGTCTCTACTTACCATCCCGCTCGTTTCTCTTCTTCTTTAGAAGAACGGTTTGCTCATAGCACCTGACTCACGCCAATCTCACGATGGCACACACGCACCTCGACCCCAAATTTCTTTTGCAAATGCTCAGCCACATGTTGCGCCGAGTACACGGAACGGTGTCTACCGCCAGTACATCCGCATGAGATCATGAGGTCCGTGAACCCGCGGTCCATGAATCGTCTGACGTGGAAATCCACCAGCTTATACACAGAGTCCAGGAACGTGAGAATCTCACCATCCTCCTCCAAGAACTCAATGACGGGAGCGTCCAATCCCGTCAGGCTCTTATACTCATCATACCTTCCTGGATTATGTGTGCTCCGACAGTCAAACACATAACCTCCACCATTAGTCGTCTCGTCAGATGGTATACCTTTTTTGAAAGAGAAAGAAAAGACACGAACCACCAATGGTTTATCAGACTTACCCAGATAAGAAGAGTCACCAGACAGATATCTTGACACCTTCGAATCCGCCTTAGCGTCAGTAGGTATCATTTTACTGATTAACATACAGCAAACCTCTTTAATATAAGGATAAGCGTCACACACACCCCGTTCAATCTCTGTCTTGAGATTAGCCAAAGCGGAAGGAATGCTATTCACGAAATACGTCTTCTTTTCCCACAGTCCGCGAAATCCATATGCACCGAGAACCTGCAAGAGACGGAACAGCACAAACAAATGAAGCTTACCGACAAACTCTTCCCTTGTCACAGAGACATAACGTCCAAGAGACTCAAGATAAGTGTCTATCAACTGCTCCCTCAAAGAATCAGAGTAACATGCTGATGACTGCCAGAGAAAACTTGCCACGTCATAGTATATCGGTCCTTTCCTACCTCCCTGAAAATCTATGAAGTAAGGTTTACCGTCTCTCAACATCACGTTACGCGCCTGGAAGTCACGGCACATAAATGTAGGTACGTTGGACGCCGAAGCTAATATATCAGCAGCAAACGACTCAAAATCCTCCTGTAATCTAATCTCATTAAACTCCACACCAGATAGTTTCAGAAAACAGTATTTGAAGTAGTTAAGGTCAAACATGACGCTGGTATGATCCATCTCTCTTTGAGGATAACAGTTAGCAAACACAGCCTCTTTGCCTCCGGCAAACTGTATCTTAGGCAATTCGCCCATCACTTTTCTCAAGAGCGCCACCTCATCTTCGGAATATCGTCCCCCACTCTCACGTCCCTTGCGAATAGCGTCATAGAGCATTACATCTCCCAAGTCCTCTTCCAGATACACCATATAGTCGTCAGAATGAGCATAGACCACAGGAACATTGACACCCTCATCATGAAGGACACGGCTGATCTCACAAAACGCCCTGTTCTCCTCCTCACTCGTTCCTATCACTCCCACATACTCACCTACTCTATAGTAGATGCGGTTGCTTCCCGCACCCGCCAGTTTCTCAATGACCTCCGCTTGTCTCCCCGTCAACTTCTCATATAAATTCCGTAAACGTTCCATGTAATATTTTAATGATACTGTATTATTATTTCTGAGACGGCGGACTGTCACACTGAGTCGAGTCCTCTTGCCGCCACGCAAGCGTTCCGATAACAAAACAAAAACGGAACACTTCTCATCACATTTGAGAGCGTGAATTTACTGATAAAATCGGGAAATCACACGTATCTCTCGAAAATAATTTCAATTCACCCCAACATCAGTAATCACAAATAAATAAAAGGAAGGAATAATCGGATTAGAGATAAATGCTAATAATAAAGGACATATTAGTATTGAGACACGCGCGGCGTCAATGCATATTCTCAAAGGCCTTCTCCACTATTTCATAACAGTATTTAAGTCTGTTTTCCATTATCTCGTAAGAATCACCACCCTTAAATATTCTATGATACTTAGGGTCTGGGGATGTCGTTGCGTTTGCTCTTAAATCTTTTCCAGTCCAGAAATTCTTCCCACTGCAACTTATCATAACACCTGAGATTATCCACTCATCGCGCCACTAATGACTCTCCTCTTTTTCGTAGGTTAACCCCATAAGAAATACACTCATAAGTACGTGACCAGATTTCCTATCCGTAACCTAAATTTATACTGTCCGAAATTCCTCTTTTACCGTTGACACATGACAACGGAAAAATGACTTCCGGAATTATACCGTGTTTTATTCGACATACGAAATTCTCAGGTTAGGACATTGAAAAGTTCAGGTTAGGATTTTTTTAATTGCAGACCTGCGTATAGACTACAACATAACCTAAGATTTTCAAAAAAGAGACATGAGTTATTTAAATTCCTTACAATTAGAATGTCAATAAGTTAACCTAATTTTTACGAAAAACACGCATAAGAAATTTCGTCAAATGACAAATTGTCCTTTATTCCACCTGTTTCCACACATACCATTGCGTTACATATTATAAAGGGACGAACCTCTTACTTTCGAATTCAACGCTCCTTCCGAATAGCCATTAGGCTTTGGTCTGTTTGGCGGTCTTACCGAGAGTCATATGTCTTATATGAAGTTTCAGTGCGCCAAACTAGATGTTCACAGTAAGCCTCCATCAGATTCCCTCTCGCCACGTACACGCTTGCCTATTGATACGTCATTCCCGCCATTAGCGGCTAATTCGGGACCTGTACACGTCAGACAACACTCAGTCGGGAACACAAAAAAAGTGTCCTCCATGCTTGGAGGACATTCAATATCAGTAAATCAGCATTGTCAATAAGAAGCCCACCAACGTGGAAACAACGACGCTTACCATTCCCGGCATCATGAACGAGTGGTTTAGCAGATATTTTCCGATTGTCGTTGTTCCCGAACGGTCAAAGTTGACTGTGGCTATATCTGACGGATAGTTCGGTATGAAGAAATAACCATACACACTTGGCAACACACCCAATAATATAGGTCCAGGAATGCCGAGACTGTAAGCAAGTGGTAACATTGACACGACAACAGCACCCTGAGAGTTGATGAGAACAGACACGGCGAAGAAAGCTATCGCTATTGTCCATGGATACTGGCTTACCACGCCTTCAAGAGAAGACTTCATGACATCAAGGTAGTTAGAGAAGTAAGTGTCCGCCAACCATGCTATGCCATATATAGCGACCACAGCCACCATACCGCTCTGCCATACCGCTCCCTGGACAGCCTTCTTGGGACTGGCATTACAAAAGACAATCATCAAGGCTGCGGCGGCTATCATCACAATCTGAATGATGATATTCATTCCGACAGGCTTCATCTCTGCCGTTCCGTCAGCCAAAGTCTTGCCTGTAGCGAAGACTGGTCTCATGTCACAACCGATGATTTGGAAGACAGAGTACATCACGATTACCGCCAGCGCGCCCAAGAATATAAATACGGCACGTTTCGCATTCTTGTCAATCTCCTTATCAAGCATGGTGGCAGAGCTGCCATACATATACTCCCTCAGCTTAGGGTCATTCACCCTAGCCATAAACTGTGGGTCCTTATCGAGGTCAAGACCTCGTTTATAGCTGAAGGCGGAAGCCACTATCAGTCCACACAGACAGGCAGGTATGGTCACAGCTATGACTTGCAGGTTGTTAACATCAAAGCCGTTGGCATTGGATATCACCACAAATGAGGCGACAGCTGCGGCGATAGGTGAGCAGGTGATGCCGACCTGCGAAGCGATGGAGGCGACGCCACAAGGCCTCTCAGGACGAATACCTTTCTTCAAGGCAATGTCACAGATGATAGGCATCAACGTGTAAACCACATGACCTGTGCCTACCAGGACAGTGAGAAAAAAAGTACAAAACGGAGCTAAGAACGTTATACGATCCGGATGTCTACGCAGCAGCTTCTCAGCCAACTGAATGAGCCAGTCCATACCTCCCGAGGCCTGCATTATGCCCGCACATGTAACCGCCGCTATAATGATGTAGATCACATCCGTCGGCGGATTTCCAGGTTTCAACTGAAATCCAAACACTAAGATAACCAAACCGATGCCAGAGATAGCACCTAACGCGAGGCTGCCGTAACGCGAGCCCACATACAAAGCCAGTAAGACAACCAGCAATTCAATAATCATCACTAACATAAGCGAAAACGTGTTTACCGAGACTCTTCCAGGATAACTAAGATGGATTGTGTCTCGTCAGATATTATTTAAGGAACAAGAGTCAGATGAATACTATCAACGTCAATGAGATGCTCAGAACAATTCGTCACATTCAAAGGCACATTATGAGACACATGCGCACATACGTCAATAAGTTCTATCCGATACTTGACGTCTAAAGTAGTGAAAAAAACACATACACAAAAATTTTCACGTTTTTTTCTGACTTCACACACATAATAATTTTGTACTATCATTCTTGACGGATATAGTCATCATTAACACTTTTTTTCTATATTTTTGCATAGACAAACAGTTATCGGCGATGTAACACATATTCAAGATATCCATGATGAAGATACTACATACAAGCGACTGGCACCTTGGCCACACATTATATAATTACGACCGCACGAAGGAACAAAAGGACATGATTATCCAAATGACGGAGATCATAAGGAGAGAAAAGCCTGACGTCTTCCTGCTTTGCGGTGACGTCTATCACACATCTCAACCGTCAGCAGCTATACAGAGGTTGTTCACCAACTCCCTGGTGGAGATGCACAACGCCAACCCGGACATGACGATTATCATTACTTCGGGCAACCATGACAGCGCCTCGAAGCATGAGATATTCAGCACTCCATGGAAAGCACTTAACGTGCATACCATCGGCGTAATCAACAGAGAGAATATTGATGAGCACATCATTTTCATCCCTGGCAAAGGTTATGTCATCGCTGTGCCTTACTCGCATGAGCGAAACATCCCGAAGGGATTCTTCCAGTGCCTGCTCGACTGCGTCAGAAAGAAAAACACGGACAACCTGCCAGTGGTGATGACTGCGCACACCACGGTCAGAGGCTGTGACTTCACCGGACACGAGCAGGGCACGGAGTACACAGTGGGAGGCATTGACTCGTTAGACCTCGCGCAATTGGGCGAAGGATACGACTACCTCGCTCTGGGACATATTCATCATGAGCAGTTCGTCCACACGGGCAGGCATAACGTCAGATACTGCGGCTCACCTCTGGCTGTCAGTTTTGATGAGCAGTATCCTCATTCCGTCAGCATGATCGAGTTATCACGCCACGGAGACATTCCTCAATGCAGTAAGATTGATATTAACAACATAATGCCGTTAGTCACTCTGCCTACCAAGGGCATGGCGACATGGGAAGAGGCTAAGGACCTGCTTAGTCATTTCCCTGATGACATACCAGCGTACATACGTCTGAATGTTGAGATCGATGACTTCTTACCCGCCGAGGCCAACGCGGAGGCCAATGCCTTGACAAACGACAAAGCGTGCCGTTTCTGCCTTATCAACGCTAAGCGCAAGAAAAGGGATGTGAATGAGAGCCGGAGTCTTACCATACAAGAGTTCCAGTCAGAGAGACCTGTCGACATCGCGCGTCGTTATGCGGAAGACATGAACATGACGTTCGACGAGGAGATGGAACAACTGTTCAACGAGACAGTCAGGATTATGAATGACGAGGCTTACAACGATTAAGACATAGAAAACCAACATGAGATTACAAAAACTAATCATACACAACATAGCGTCTATCGAAGATGCGGTCATCGATTTCGAGAGGCAACCATTGTCTGACAGCGAGGTGTTCCTGATCACGGGAAAGACCGGAGCTGGAAAGTCCACAATACTCGACGCCATCTGTCTCACTCTTTATGCGGACACACCACGACTCGACAACACTAAGATGCAAGGAGCGACCACAGACGGCGACAAGAGCGTGAAGATTAACGACCCGCGTCAGCTGATGAGAAGAAACACCAGCGAGGCGTACACAAAACTGACGTTCATAGGCAGTAACAACATTCACTACGAAGCCACATGGTCGGTAACACGTGCGAGAAAGAAGGTTAACGGCAACATACAGACGAAGGAATGGGAACTGAGAAATCTCGACGAGAATATCTCTTACACTAAAGACAAGGAGATTGAGGCTGAGATCATGCTTGCCGTAGGTCTCGACTTCAGCCATTTCTGTCGTACCACCATACTGGCTCAAGGTGAGTTCACTCGTTTCCTGAATAGCAAGGATGACGAGAAGGCTGAGATCTTGGAGAAAATCACAGGTGTGGACTCATACTCGAAAATCGGAGCTAAGATTTATGCGATAACAAGTCAGAAGGAGCAGGCCTGGAAGGAGGCTATGCAACTCGTGGAAGGCACATACACGCTGACTGACGAGCAGATTGAGGAGAGGATGAAAAAACTGGCGGAACTTGACAAAGAGTATAACGACCTGAAGGTTTTGTGCGACCAGGATATCATCAAACGAGACTGGATACGGAAAGACAATGAACTGAAATGTAATGTCCAGGAAACACAAAACGCACTCCTGAAAGCACAGGACGTGCTGAAGACTGATGACTTCAAGTCAAAGGAAAGGACGGTCAGGGAATGGAATGAGACCATTGACGCGCGACTGTGGCTTAACGAGGCTAAGAACGCGGAAAGGGAACAAACAAGACATAAAGAAACGTTACGTGATTTAGAGAAACAGTTTCAAGTGCTGCTCGGTGGACTGAGATTTGAGGAGCAGGAGAAGGACAGGAAACAGAATGAGCTGAGCGACATAGACTCATTCCTCGCTAAAGAGAATGACAAGATATATATATATGAGCAGGCTCAGACTATCTGCGGACTGCTGAGCAATGTTGATGAGGCAAGGTCGGATATTGAGAAGAACAACAAGATCGCTGAGAAGGAGAATGCCACTCTCAACGAGGTGCTGCTGCCGAGTTTCAAGAAGGCGGAGAAGGACGTATGTGACAACAAGCTCTCCTTCGAGACAAAAGGTAAAGAGCTGAACAAGCTGGAGAGTGAGCTTAACGAGATGAGGATGCAGGAGTTACGGGAGAAACGGGATGCCGTAAAAGAACGGCTGAATAACGTCAACACCGCAAGGGAACGCATCAACCACCTGAATGACGCTAAGAGTCAATACGAAAAGAAACGCAACAGTCTGGCTGAACGAGACAACGCCACCCAAGAAAAGATGAAAAGACTGAAGAGTCTAGAGGCACCTGTACTCGAAGCCACACAACAGTTGAGAATTCGCAAAGAGATTCTCGACAAACAAAAAGACACTGTGGACAAGTTCGCCACGGCTCTACGCATGAGACTGCAACCGGGTGACACCTGTCCTGTTTGTCGACAGCGAATAGAGACTCATCTTCCACATGAGGACGAGCTTGCAATACTCGTGAACGGACTGAGGGAAGACTATGAAAAAGCTGAGGCGGAACTCAAGAAGCTCACGGATAATATGACGAGACTCGAGGCGGAGATAAAGACTGAGAATGACGCGTACGTCAGGGACATGAGGCTGCTGGAGAATGATGACACGGTGCATGTGGCGACACAAAGAGCGTTGGAGGCTTGTCTGGCATGCGGGCTCGACGGACTGGACGACACGTCTATGACGGCTCTCGGCAGTCTGGAGAAAGCGACGAGAGAGGACAAGGACAAACTGGAGAATTGGATAAGGAAGGGAGAACAAATTGAGATGTCGGTGACGAATGCACGAAAGGAATGTGAAAACAGACGCAAGCTGATGGATGAGGCTGTGTCGAGACTGCGTGAGGCGGAGAAGAATGTGACTGATTGCCAGACACGATTGGCCACAGCTACGGCTCTCGTAAAAGCTAAGGAGTATGACGCTGCCGCAGCCTTGCAGAAAACACATGAGCTGCTCGGAGAAAAGAAATGGGACATAAACTGGAACGAGAGACCTAAAGAGTTCTCGCGTTTCCTCAACGATACGGCGAAGAGGTATGCGGAGATGAGCCAGAGGAGACTGTCACTCACGGCACTATTGCAGACGATGGACACTAAACGAGAGAACGTCAAGTCTGTGGTAAATTCCATCATCGAGGTTATGCCTGACTGGAAAAGTATACAAGCATCATCTGAGACTGAGGTCGATGATATACTCGCACGAGCCAACAACATTGCTAACAATACCGTGGTCACCATCAATAATCTGACGGCAGCAGAGAAGATGATCGATGACAACAGGACTAAGCTGAAGGTTTTCATGTGTGACAATGACAAAATGACGACAGAACGTCTGGAGTGTCTATGCACACTCTCAGCCAACGACATAACTACGATGGATAATGAGTTAAAGAGGGACAGGGATACTGTGATTGCTAAGAAGACTCTGTTCGACAACGCCAATAAGATGACGACAACTCATCAGAACAATAAGCCTGACATGAACGATGATGACACACTAGAGTCACTCTTAAACAGAATAGGTAATAACGAGAAGTCACAGAATGAAATCGGAGAGAACAAAGGAGCGATAAACCAAGAGCTCAAGAACGATAGGGAAAACAAGGCACGACTCAAGAGTCTCATCGAGGACGCTGACAACAAGAAAAAGGAATACCAGAAGTGGTATCGCCTGAATAATCTTATAGGTGACTCAACAGGTAACAAGTTCAGGAAAATAGCGCAAAGCTACGTGCTGACAAGTCTGGTGCAGTCGGCTAATCACTATATGAGAACCTTGACAGACCGATACACATTAAAGGTGGCACCCGGCACTTTCATCATACAGCTCGAGGATGCCTACCAAGGCTTTGTGGCACGAGCCGCCAGCACCATATCCGGAGGTGAGAGTTTCCTCGTGTCTCTGGCTCTGGCTTTAGCTCTGAGCGACATAGGACACAACCTGTCTGTCGACACTATCTTCATCGACGAGGGCTTCGGCACTCTTAGCGGCGAGCCACTGCAAAACGCCATCACCACCCTACGCTCCCTACATTCCAAGGCCGGCCGACATGTGGGTATCATCAGTCACGTGGAGGAGCTTAGAGAACGTATCCCCGTACAGATTCAGGTCATACAGGAAGGTAACAACTCAAGTAGCAGGATAAGGATAATACCAGAGACATGACATTGTCCTTTTCAAGGTAACCATTCCAAATGAGACGTTTTTTGTGGGCGCAGAGTTCGCCGTAACTTTTCACTCAAAAAATTTCCCAACTCTTATTACTTAAGAGTTGGGAAATATTGTGTTATTATAGTAGACTAAACAATTATAATTCGTTGCTTTTCTTTTCCCTGATACCAGAGGCCTCAATCACGTTGATGACATAGTCACCAAGTTTCTCACACTCAGAGATGATATCCATATAATAAACACCAGTCTGATAGTCGTAGAGTTTGTTATTGATATCCACGATGTTCTGGTCTTTCAACTGAGAACGATAATTGTTGATTTCATGCTCAGTGTTATAGTTCTTGTTGAGGTCCACGTAACGATGCTCGCCCTGCTCTATCACAACAGCCATCTGGCTCAACGCCTCTTCTGTGAGTGACATCATGTTATGTATGTGCTCGTACTGCTTTTCTGTGAAGTCGGATGTTGAGTTCTTACGTTTTCTGCTCATTGTGCGTGCTAAGTTATAACAGCTGTCACCAACACTCTCCAGTTCGTCACACACTCTCATCATGTGTTGTATCTCCTGCTTTGACTCTACAGAGAGACGTCCCTCTCCCACTTTTGACAAATAAGCGCATATCTCAACCTCAAGATTGTCAGTGATGCTCTCATACTTCTCTATCCTACTGAAGAGTTTGTTGAACTCATCACCTTTCTTGGTGTGTAGGAGTTTCTGAGTCAACGCATACATCTTAATACAACGCTCAACGAACACGTTGATCTCCTTTTTAGCCTCCAAAATGGACAACTCGGCAGTGGACAACACACCGCTGCCGATGAATGTGAGTCTTGTTGTCTCATCATCCGCATCCACTCCGTCACGTGGCTTGACGATGTTGCACACCAGTTTCTCTAACGGAGAGATGAACCATATCAGGATTAGTACGTTACAAACGTTAAACATTGTGTGGAATGTGGCGAGGATAGCATTCAGAGAAGTGGCGCTAACAGTATCAGATGCCACACCTGGCGTGAACGGGACATTCCACATGTCACATATGAAACCTACGAAATACTTGAATATGCACAATACCCAAACAACACCGAAGAGGTTGAACACAAGATGAGCCATAGCCGCTCTTCTCGCCTGTGTGCTGGCAGACATCGCCACAACATTGGAAGTGATGGTCGTTCCAATGTTCTCACCCATGACCAAGGCTATACCCATGTCTATTGGCATGACGCCTGTGGAACATAATGTCATCGTTATTGCCATGATGGCGGCAGAGCTCTGCACAGAACATGTCAATAAGCCTCCAATAAGGAGAAAGAGAAAATAACTGCCGTAGCCCCAATGACATGTGGCGGAGAAAAATCCCATTATCGAGTCATTGCCCGCAAGGTTCATGTCGACCGCGTTGGTCTTCAATGTTGTCAGACCCAAGAGCATGAACGCGAGGCCTATGATAAACTCACCGAGGTTTGTGTTTTTCTTTGTATAGATAAGGAATATTGAAAATATGATAGCGGCATACACTACGCCAAGCATATTGAAATTGCTGCCACCAAGCACCATAATCCATGCAGTGGCTGTGGTTCCAATGTTTGCTCCCATGATGACTGATATCGCTTGTGCCAGACTTAACAGACCTGCGCTTACAAAACTTACAGTCATAACCGTCGTCGCTGTGGACGACTGAATCGCCGTGGTGATAAGAGTTCCTGTGAGTACACCTGTGAAACGGTTCGTCGTCATTGTACCCAAAATCTTACGTAACTTACTGCCAGCCATCTTCTGCAGACCCTCACTCATAACTTTCATTCCATACATGAGAAGAGCCACCGAACCTACTAAGGTCAGAATGTGTATGGCATCAATCTGTGAATCACTCATAAATTATAACCTAAAATAACATCTTTCTCAAGATTAAATAATCTCGATCTACCAGTCGACAAAATTAAATATTTTTTCCACAAAACCTATTATCATACTTTTTTTTTTTAGATTTTCTCACATATTATTGCGGTTTACATATTTTATTGAAGTCATTTGTCCTTAGTTTAAGTCTGTTGTTTTTCATGTAATCATGTTTTATCTATTCCTGTATGTTGTATTATAGATGATTTTATATTACATTTGTCCACAAATGAGAATTAAGTACTTTATCATGAAACATTATCTTTCCACATTATTTATATATATGTGCAGTTGCTGCGCATACTGTCAGAACGATTTCGTACTCGGTGCTGACATGGGATGGCTTACAGAGTATGAGGTTAAAGGACATAAATACTATGACAATTCAGGCAGAGAACGTGAGGCTATGTCACTGATGGCTGACTATGGTATCTCTGTTCAAAGGATTAGAGTGTGGGTTAATCCCATCAAGCACGGGAACTGGTGTGGAAAATACGATGTCCTGAACAAGTGTCTGAGAGCTAAGTCTCTCGGACAGGAGATAATGATTGACTTTCATTACAGTGACTGGTGGGCGGATCCGGGAAAGCAGAATATTCCGGAGGCGTGGCTTGGACATGACATCAAGCAGATGACGGATGATGTGAGGACACACACCGTCGACATTCTGACTTGTCTGAAAGAGCATGGCATAACGCCTAAATGGATTCAGGTCGGCAATGAGACAAGTAACGGAATGTTATGGAGCGTCAAGATGGATCCTGTCACCGGATGGGAATGGAAGGACGAGAACGGCAACACAAGCATATCGTCTTCCATGGGACACATCGGCGGAGACATACATCAACCAGAGAATTACGCCGCATTGTTCAAGTCCGGATATGAAGCGGCAAAAAGCGTTTTTCCAGACGCCAAGGTCTTGGTACACCTTGACAATGGCTTCGACAATAATCTCTACAACTGGAATTTGGATATTCTCAAGAACAATGGCGCAACGTTTGACATGATAGGGATGTCGGTCTATCCTTATTGGAGCATATTAGCCAAGAAAGAGCCGACAGCAGAGAAAACGATATCTGACTGCATCGAAAACATAAAGAAATTGTACGAGAAATACAATGTTGACATAATGATAACTGAGACGGGCTTTTTCGTGGACGAGTCACATTCCGAGGTTATGGAGGAAGGAAAAAGACAACTGAGAAAGCTGATACATGAGAGTAAGTACAACACTCATGGACATTGTAAGGGAGTTATCTATTGGGAACCACAGTGCAAGCCTAGCCAATACAAGCTGGGAGCATTCACTGAGGATGGCAGACCGACTGCTATCATGGAAGGATTCCTCGAAGAGAAATAAAAAGAGCGATGCGTCACAGTGTGATTCATAACTGCACGCGTCGCTCTTTATTTTAATCTGTTAACTCATTTGTTCGCATATTCCCTTTGAAAACACACAGCTTGCGCCAAGCTGTCAACCTTTCCCACGTCAAGCAAATGAAGATCTCGGTCACAATATCCGAAAATGTCAACCTTGTCACATACCGACAGATAGAAGTCTATTATCGAGAACTTACCTGTCCAGCTCTCCATGTACGGCAGTAATTCCCTGTTGAAAACCTGAACACCGGAGAACGCGTACCTGTGACAACGACTCACATCGAGGTCCGGATAAGGACTTCTCACCTCACCCGTCGAGATATTAGTCCAGCCAACAAGTTTGTTGTTGTCGTCGAACAGCAGGTAACGCTGTGTCTTACGTTCCGACACCAGCATTGTGGTATGACCAGAACGGTTGTATAAAGACAACAGGTCAGCGTCGTTCAGTATGTCAACGTTATGGACGAGGAACGGGCTGTCGTCAGAAAACAGTGACGCCGCCTTCTTCAGTCCTCCACCAGTCTCCAGCAACATGTCTGTCTCATCACTGAATTTTATGTCTATGCCAAAACTATTGTTGGCTTCCACAAACTCAACTATCTGTGAGGCGAAATGATGCACATTGATGACAATCTCCTTCACGCCTATGCCGATAAGTTTCTCAATGAGAATCTGCAGTAAGGGCTTGTCCTCAATCCTGACCAGGGCTTTCGGCATATTGTCCGTCAAAGGCTTCAGTCTTGTTCCCAGTCCCGCCGCGAAAATTAAAGCGTTCATATCTTTGTCAGTTGTAAATCCTCTCGTGTACGTTCTTATCTTCCATAAAACAAGGGTGGACAGGTCCGAAACCGTGTCCGAACTCATACTCGGCACCAAGCGAGATGGCGCGGTTTATAAACTCCTCTCCCTTCGACACCGCATCCTCAAGTTTTAGTCCTTTAGCGAGATATGTGGCGATGGCAGAGCTGAATGAGTCACCCGTTCCGTTGACGTTATGCGTGTCTATTTTAGGTTTCTCAAAAGCTGTCACCACATCAGTCTTTGAATTATACAGGTAGTCTGTCAGTACCCCATCACCTTCGATAGACTTTATTATGACCGAATTTCCCCAAAGAGACAATTCCCTGATATCACTCTCGATATTCTCTATCTTGTGACCTATCAGCACTTCAGCCTCTCTGCGGTTAGGAGTGATTAACGTGGCGAGAGGAAACATCAGTGACTTATACGCCTCAATGGCGTCATCACTGACGAGTTTCTGTCCGACGGAATTGACGATGACAGGGTCAACAATCAAAGGAATATATTTGTATCTGCTCAGCACATCGGACACTCCCACAATAATATCTTTGCTCGGAAGGACACCAGTCTTGATACATCCTGTCTCCACGTCACCGAGAAAAGACTCTGATTGTGACACTATCAGCTCAACAGGTATGTGAAAGATGCTCTTCACACGTGTCGTGTCCTCATCTACGATACTCGTCAATGCACACGCCGCATATCCTCCACAGGCGGTTATTGCCTTGATGTCAGCCTGCATGCCGGCGCTGCCGAGCGGCTCGCTTCCGGCAATAAGGAAAACCACATTTAGCTTTTTCTTCATTATCCTTTATATACTGTGATTTTTTATTTTAAATACTCTACGATTCGTTCGATATTCTCCAGACATTTTTCCCTGCCATGCTCATAGCATCGTCTCATCTTCTCCTCGTTGGTCTCTAATCGTCCTATGTTAAGAGAAGAGTCAGGCGCAATGACCAAAACGTTACCTTTCTCTTCTTCCTCCGTCACATACCTCACCTCATCATTGTACATGTCATGTCTGTTACGCATCATACCCTCGATAGAAGGATATTTTCTCATGAATAGACGAAACAGCCATACATTCTTGAACGCTTTCTTACGGTAACCACGCGGTTGCGTCAGTACAACTATGTTTTTATCGTTCCCTATCTTCTGCGAATAAGCCAAAGGTATACTGTCAGATATTCCGCCGTCAAGCAGCGTGTGTCCCTCAATATTCACGGGCTTAGCCATCAACGGCATGGAGCCGGATGCCCTGAGCCATGTGAAACAGTCCTCATCGGCTTTGTCTAATCTCTTATACACGGGTTTACCATCAACGATATCTGTACAGACCACATGAAACTCAACAGGATTCTCCTCGAATGTCTTGAAGTCAAAAACGTCAAGCTTTTTCGGCAACTCGTCGAAGGCGAACTCAGGATTCAGGTAATTACCTGTTTTCAGCAGCGACCTGACACTCATGTAACGTTTGTCATTCTTATATTTGATGTTATAACGTAAGCCACGACCAATCTGAAATGACTTATAGTTACAACCGAACAAAGCACCGGCCGACACTCCTATGACACTGTCAACGAGAATCTTTTTTTCCATAAGGACGTCAAGTACACCAGCCGTGAAAAGGCCGCGCATACCCCCCCCTTCCAAAACAAGACCATTCTTCATCCTTATCGTAGATTTAAACATTATTTTGTAAAGTTTGGGCGCGAATATACTAAAATTATGACTTAATTTGTTACCTTTGTCGATAATTTTGAAAAAGAAACGATTATGAAATTTAATGCGAAAACATTTCTGATTTGTGTTATTTCCCTCATGACATTACTCAGTAAAGCAGAGACACCGTTATGGCTAAGAGGTAACGCCATATCTCCTGACGGTAAAACCATCGCCTTCTCTTATAAGGGAAACATCTTCACAGTGAACGCTAATGGCGGCAACGCCAGTCAGTTGACGTATGACTCATCGTACGACAACACTCCGATATGGAGTCCGGACGGCAAGTGGATAGCCTTCTCAAGCAACAGAAACGGGCACATGGACATCTACGTTATCCCTGCCAATGGTGGCAATTCAAGGAAAATAACAAAAGGAGCAGCAAATAAATACCCTATCACATTCCGTGATGAGAATACCATACTGTATTCCGCAAACGAAAACCCGTCAACGTCAAGCATGCAGTTCCCGAGCGGCACGTTCTCACAGGTCTACGAAGTGCGTGTGGACGGTAAAAAGGACGGATTACTGGACAAGATGGTAACCTCCATGCCAATGCGACACATATCAATATCCAAGGACGGATCATCATGGCTCTACTATGACAAAAAAGGAATGGAGGACAATTTCCGCAAACACCACACCAGCAGCGTCACCTGTGATGTCTGGTTGTGGGATAAGAACAGCAAAAAACACACAAAACTGACGAGCTTCAAGGGTGAGGACAGAGAGCCTGTATGGGGCGACGGCAACACATTCTATTATTTAAGTGAGGAAAACGGATCATTCAATGTCTACAGACGAAACATCAACGAGAACACGTCTGTTGCCATGACAAACTTCAAAAATCATCCGGTCCGCTCACTAAGCCGCTCAGAAAACGGTGTGTTGTGCTTCAACTACAACGGCGAGCTTTACACAATGCGAGAGAATAGCAAGCCGGAAAAGGTCATGGTAAATCTCGTGACTGACAATACCGACAAAGAGCTGATCAGACGAATAATCACCAGCGGAGCCAGCGACTTCGCGGTCAGCCCTAACGGAAAAGAGATAGCCTTCATACTGCACGGAGATGTCTATGTCACGTCCGTTGACTACGAGACGACACGACAGATCACAGACACTCCGGAGCAAGAGCGTAACGTGGACTTCTCACCTGACGGAAAAAGCGTGGTGTATGACAGCGAGAGAGACGGGCTTTGGCAGATCTACATGACACAGAACGATGATGATAAAAGTAAGACTTTACTCCGTTCCAAGTCTTTGGCCGAGAAGAGATTGACTAACAATAACGTCACTTCCTTCCAACCAGCGTTCTCACCCGACGGCAAATACATAGCCTATCTTGAGAATCGTACTGCTTTGGTCGTCATGAATCTTAAAAACGGTAAGACTCAGGTGGCGCAAGACGGAAAATACTCTTATAGTTACGCAGACGGCGACCAGTCATTTTGTTGGAGTCCTGACAGCAAATGGCTGTTGACAGACTATATCGGTATTGGCGGGTGGAACAACAAGGATATAGCTCTGGTCAAAGCTGATGGCTCAGAGTCATATAATCTGACTCAGAGCGGCTACTCGGACGTCAACCCGAAATGGGTGCTCGACGGCAAGGCTATGGTATGGAGCAGCGACAGAGCGGGATACAGAAGCCATGGCAGTTGGGGAGCTGAGCGTGACTACTACATTATGTTCTTCGACATCGAGGCATACGACAAGTTCAAGATGTCAAAAGAGGAGCTTGAGCTGATTGAGGACGAGAAGACTGACAAGGAGAAGAAGAAGGAGGATAAAGAAAAGAAAGAAGAGGAGAAGGACAAAGACGAGGAGAAGATTAAGAAGGTGAAAGACCTGGTGTTTGACCTCACCAACCTTGAGCATCGTATCATCAGACTGACTAAAAGCTCATCACATCTCGGAGACGCCATTCTAGACAAGAAGGGCGAGAATTTCTACTATGCGGCGAACATGGGTAACACTCTCGACTTGTGGAAGCACGACCTGAAGAACGGTGACGTGACAAAGATGGTAGACAACATCGGAGGCTCTTCGTTCATCATAGACAAGAAACAGGAAAATGTGTATTTCCTGAAAGGTGGAAAGGTGAATAAAATGGCGGTGGGAAGTAAGGACTACAAGGCCATCTCATTCGCCGCAACACAAAACTTCAGACCAGCCCAGGAGCGCGAGTATATCTTTGAGCATTGCTGGAGACTTGTCAAAGATAAGTTTTATGACGCCTCAATCCATAATGTGGACTGGCAGATGTATCATGACAACTACAAGCGCTTCTTACCTCACATCAACAACAACTACGACTTCACTCAGATGCTTTCTGAGATGCTGGGCGAGCTAAACGCCTCACATACTGGCTCAGGCTATTATCCCCAGAGCAACGAACTGGTGTCTGGACGTCTTGGCGTGTTCTATGACGATGAGTACACTGGAAAAGGACTGAAGATTAAGGAGATAATTGACAGAAGTCCATTAAAGTCCAAGAAGACTGAGATTGAGGAGGGCATGATAATCACTCACATCGACAACGTGGAGATAACCGACTCTCTCGACCGCGACTATCTGCTTGCCGGAAAAGTCGGCAAAAACGTCACACTTACTATAGCAAAAAAAGAAGGCGGCAAGACGTTTGACATCAACGTCAAGACCATCAGCAAGAGTGAGGAGAATGAGTTACTCTATTACCGTTGGGTCGAGCGTAACAAGAAAATCGTGGAGAATAAAACGAACGGAAAGATTGGCTACATACATATCAAGAGTATGAACAGTCAAAGCTTCCGCACGTTATACAGCGAGCTGCTCGGTAAATACAGGAATTGTGACGCTGTTATCATCGACACAAGACATAACGGTGGTGGCTGGCTTCATGACGATGTCATCACTCTCCTGTCCGCAAAGGAATATGCGAGATATGTGCCTCGCGGCCAGTATATCGGCAGTGACCCATACAACAAATTCACCAAGAAGTCATGTATGTTGATATGTGAGGACAACTATTCCAACGCTCACGGCACACCATGGCTCTACAAAGAGCTGGGAGTAGGAAAGCTTATCGGCACTCCAGTACCGGGAACAATGACGGCTGTATGGTGGGAGACACAGATTGACAACAGCATTTATTTCGGTATCCCTCAGGTGGGATGTATGGACATGAGAGGTGAATATCTGGAGAACAAAGAACTGAAACCGGACATCGAGGTCTACAACGACCCCGCTGATTTCATGAACGGCAAAGACGCTCAGCTCGACGCCGCCATCTACGAGATGATGAAAGAGACCGGAAACCTTGACGCACTGAAATGACCAACGTTAACATCACACCAATATGAGCGTAACATTTGTTGACTTGCTGGATTACGCAGGCACCTTTGCGTTTGCCATCTCAGGAATAAGAATGGCGTCCGAAAAAAAGTTCGATCTGTTCGGAGCATATATTGTCGGCATGGCTACTGCTTGCGGAGGAGGCTCTATGCGAGACATCTTCCTCGGTGTCAGCCCATTCTGGATGACCAAGTGGATATACCTCGCAATCACAGGACTGGCTCTGGTGTTTTATGTCTTTTGCCACAAATTCATCTCAAAGATATCCAGCACAATATTCCTGTTTGACACCATCGGCCTGAGTCTGTTCGCTGTTGTGGGATTCCAAAAGACTATCGACGCCGGCTTCGACTACTGGGTGGCCAACGTCATGGGAATGTGTACAGGAGCCTTGGGAGGAGTCATCAGAGACATACTCATCAATGAAGTGCCACTGATATTCAGACGTGACATATATGCCCTGGCATGTGTCTTCGGAGGATGTGTCTTCGCCTTCGCCCTGATGATGGGACTTCCTAATTACCTTTGTCAGACAGCATGCGCCATCTCAGTCATCATGATCAGAATGCTTGCGGTACATTATCACTGGCAACTGCCGACACTTAAAGACGAATAATTAACTTAACACACTTATGTTTATTATTTATACACAGTATACATGAGAAAGAGAAAATCCAGATATCGTCAGAATGTGGTCAGACCTATATGATGAAAAGAAAAGATAAATTAAGTTTTTGTATAAGTTTTTGATTTTCTATTTTCTCAATTCAACAAAATTATGTACCTTCGCACCGCGAAAATAAAAAAACAGATAATATAGTTATGACTAAAGCAGAAATTGTTGCTCAAATTAGCAGCGAGACAGGAATCGAAAAAGAAAAGGCTCTGAAAGTCATTGAGGCCTTTATGATTATTGTTAAGGACAATATCGTTAATGGCGAGGATATTTTCCTTCGTGGTTTTGGTACATTCACAACCAAGACTCGTAAAAAGAAAATCGGTCGTTTGATTAAGGAAAACAAGTCTGTTGAGGTTCCGGAGCATAAGATTCCATATTTCAAGCCATGTGAGGAGTTCAAATCAAAACTCGTGAAATAATTAGGAGAGCTCAATTGTGAAACAGGTGTCAAGTCCTCTTGGATTTGGCACCTTTTAAATATGAATTAATTATGAACGAAAAATCTACACCCGTATTGCTGCTCACCGGTTATCTGGGTAGCGGAAAGACAACTTTACTTAATAGAATACTATCAAATAAGAAGGGTATAAAATTCGCTGTCATCGTCAATGACATAGGCGAGATCAATATCGACGCCGACCTCATTCAAAAAGGTGGAGTCGTCGGCAAAAAAGACGAGAGTCTTGTCGCCTTGCAGAACGGATGTATCTGCTGCACTCTGAAGATGGACTTAGTTGAGCAGCTCCACGAGATTATCGCACAAAACAGATTTGACTATATCGTCATCGAGGCAAGCGGTGTTTGCGAGCCTGCTCCTATAGCACAGACTATATGCTCAATACCAAGAATGGAGGAGAAATACACTAAGGATGGTATTCCTCAGCTGGACTGTGTGGTGACTGTGGTTGACGCACTTCGTATGAAGGATGAGTTCGCCTCAGGTGACAAACTCATCGGTGACTCTATCGACGATGAGGATATCGAGAACCTTGTCATTCAGCAGATTGAGTTCTGTAATATTATTCTCCTGAACAAAGCGTCTGAGGTTAAGCCGGAGGAATTGGAGAGAATAAGAAACATTGTTCGCACTCTGCAGCCTAAAGCTGAGATTATTGACTGTGACTACGGTGATGTGGACCTCGACAAGATACTGAACACTAACATGTTCGACATGATGTCTGTAGCAAGTTCTGCCGCATGGATGGCGGAGCTCGACAAGCCTGTGGAGGAGGATGACGATGATGATGACGACGAGGACGAGCACCATCACCACAATCACGATGACGATGATGACGAAGACGAGCATGAGCACCATCACCACCATCATGATGACGATGATGAGCATAGACATCATCACCACTGCCATCACCACCATCATCACGGCGAGGGAGAGACTGAGGAATATGGTATTGGCACATTCGTCTATTATAGAAGAGAGCCAATGGACTTAGTCAAATTTGATGAGTTTGTCGGAACAAAGTGGCCTAAGGGTATTATCAGAACAAAAGGATTATGTTACTTCTACGACGAGATGGAAATGTGTTACATCTTCGAGCAGGCTGGAAAGCAGGTGAAGATCAGCAAGGCGGGACAATGGTATGCCACAATGCCTAAGGATGAGCTTGACAAACTATTAGCAGCAGAGCCAAGACTCAGACAAGACTGGGACGAGAAGTTCGGTGACAGAATGCAGAAAATTGTATTTATAGGACAGAATCTCGACAAAGAAAGTATTATCAAAGGATTGGACGCTTGCCTGATCAAGAAATAAATAATCCTCATATAACAAAATACGGGTACTTCATCGATGAAGTACCCGTTTTCGTTAACCTTGAAATCCCTTTTAACCTTTAATTAACTAATCCCTAACCCAATTCTAATAATCTTTTAACCTAAACTAACTAATGAAAACGAAAGTAAAATTTTAATTAACCCTCTTAAAACTATCTGAAATATTTTTCTGTCGCAAATTTATGTTAAATCTATTTTCCTTCATGATAATTTCAAAGTTATTAGCTATCATTTCATGCGTCTTTTCATATCATTTCAAAACAAAACAGTATTTAAATGTCAATTTGAAGTCATTCCATTCACTTTAACACGAAACACTCATTATTATTAAAAAAACTGCCGAAGATAAACCTCAAATAATTACGGTTCGAAATCACTACAATGACACATGAAAAGCATAGAGAAATTATAAAGACTTTACGGATACATTATTGTTCATCTTACATATATATTATACAAAACACGTTAAAAATAAATTATAAGTTTACGTGACAGTCATAATATCCATTCAGAAAAAGTGAGTAGAAATGTTTGTCTTCTATTTGACACACATAGGAAATAACGGGGAGAACTTAACACATAAACAATATTTCATGGTGAGCAGAAACATCAATCGTCCATTATTCTCACTACAAGAAGAAGAACGAGTCACTATTCCATTTCGCACATTTTTCATTGTCTAAAATTACCACAAATATTCTTGACGCATGTTCACGAAAAAATGACTTTCATTTATTTCCCATGCTTTATTCGGCGTCAGAAAATCTCAGGTTAGGACGTTGAAAAGTTCAGGTTAGGATTTTGAAAACCGCAGACCTGTTTGTAGTATATATCCTAACCTGAGAATTTCAAAAAAGACACCTAAGGTTTTCAGAAGGCTTATTTTATGATTTTCGGCAAGTTAACCTGTTTTCAGAAAAAAATAGACATAAGTAATTTGGTAACCAAACAAATTATCCTTTTCTCCCCCATCTGGAATTACGGTAACACAAATCATATTTATTTATAAATCAACAAGTAGAACAAATAATTTCAAACAAAATAAACTTGTTTATTACCACAAGAAGTAATGATGTGAGACAGTGAATTCATCAGGTAATGTTTACAGATAATATTATTATATTCACGAAAGTCGGACAATCAGGCAATTATGTTGACAAAAAAGGATTGTCGAGCTAAACCTGTCATACTTAAACAGACAGATGACACAATAGGTTAACAAGAGAAACGACACGATTAAATGTATTGTTATACATAGTGACACGACATTACTTATTTCTTACAATGTAGATAATTTCACTGTTTTTAATTGTATTTCAAACTATCGTTACTTAATAGTAAATCGCACGAAAACAGGTAGATGGTCACTATATCCGCCATTATACTTCTTCCATATATAGGTTCTGAACGGCTTCTTCCCACCATACGTGTTGTCATCTTCCAGTAGGAATGAAGGAGACAGTATAGAGCAGTCGTGGTAGTTCAGGTAAATGTTTTCACCCTGAATAAGATTGCCTGACACAATAATATGATCAATAAGAGACCATTCTCCTTTATATTTATATGTACCCTCCTTTTTGTCAGCTACGATGTCAAACAGTTGATGGTTGGATACTGAGTTTTTGGTAGTGTCAGAATAGAGAATATCAACATTCATCACATCTTTGAATAGTGATTTTGTGTATTCTGCATTGAAATCGCCCATAATGAGCAAGTTTGGGTTAGTCCTCACACTCAACAAAGAGTCAGTAACAGACCTTAGTTTCTCTGCCACTCTCAATCTTCTGGTATCAGAATTACGTCCGCCAAGCTTACTTGGCAGGTGACACACCATCACATCCAACGTGTCACCGGAAAACAAAGTGCCAGAAGCTACGAGAATGTCACGTGTCGGTTTGTCCAAGCCGTCAACACGGACAGAGCAGTAATTAATAAGGTGAAAAGTGAACGGAGAATAGAGCAGAGCGACGTCGATTCCCCTGTTGTCTTCAGAATCAGTCATAACATATCTATACCTCATCTTGTTAAGCGCAGTTCTACTTGTGAGATAAGTAAGTACCGTATCATTCTCCACCTCGCAGAGTCCAATCAGATCGACAGGTCTGTCGGCGTCGGCGGAGGCTATCACCTTCATGATACCTTTTAGCTTCCTAAACATTCTATACTTGGAATACCTTCGTTCTCCTGACGGCAAAAATTCATAGTCATCCTTTCCCGTATCGTGAATAGTGTCAAAAGCATTCTCACAGTTATAGGTTAGTACGGAGAAATACGACTGCGATGATAAGGACAAATAAAAAACGAGGAATACCATTAACAGAATTCCTCGTTTTGTGTATGTATATGCGGAACACATATTATGTAAATCCCTTAGACTTGTTTCTCGGAGCTCTGACAATACCTGACATGTCGTGTACCTTAACTCTCTGCTCCAAAGATATGTCGTTCCACCAAACTGTGCATGTTGGATAAGGCTTGCCTGATAGCGTTTCCTTGTTCGTTATACTCAAACTTGTCCACCATTTATTCATATCCAATTCCTGACGGGACAACTTCCCGTTCGTATTCGTTCTTGCCTGTGTCATAATCCAACCAATTTAAATACTAATAATAACTCATTCAATTATCTTTAAAATAGGCAATAATGTACAAATGTCTACTTACAAACTTAATATTTTGATGTTGGCAAATATATATTTTTCCAATATATGAACCAAATTTTTCCCTAAAAAAAATCTCAAAATTTTCAAATTTTTATATCATTTCTCCTTATTTAACATGTAATCAGACATTTAGTATATATAAAGGAAAAAGCGACATTATCTCCAATACCTAATTTTGGGTATATAAAAAAACATGTCTAACAGACCAAAAGTTAAATTCACTATTATAGAGTATTGTGTGTTTATGCTAATAAACGTAAATTTGCAACCGAAAAAATCAAATAAGGTAAAAAATAATAAGTTAAAACAGTAAAACTGAATAATACTTATTCATTAAGCAAAGATGGATTGTTACAATTTTAGCAAAAGTACACTTTTAGCGGCATTGATGGCTTTTGCGACGCAAGTTAATGCGCAGCAAAACAAGGATTCCATTGCAGAGTATATGTCTTTTGACAAATACAGAATTGGTGGCTATGGAGAGATGGTTGCTTCTTTCAAAGATTATGGAAGTAACAGGTTTTACGGAAATTCAGAGGGTAATCCTAAACACAACAGAAACACTATAAACATTCCGAGATTCGTTATCGCCGGTGACTATAAGTTCAACAGCAAATGGATTCTTGGAGCCGAGATAGAGTTTGAGTCAGGAGGTGTCGGTACTGCATACGAGCTCGAGAACACTGAGAACGGTGAGTATGAGACAGAGGTTGAGAAAGGTGGTGAGGTTGCTATAGAGCAGTTCCACATAACTCGTCTCATCACACCTGCTTTTAATGTGAGAGCCGGACATATCATCGTGCCGGTAGGACAGAACAACGCTCACCATGAGCCTCTGAATTTCTTCGGTACTGTCAGACCAGAGGGTGAGACTACTATCATCCCTAACACTTGGCATGAGACTGGTATCGAGTTCTTCGGACAGTTCGGAAAGGGATACGCTTCATTCACATATCAGGCAATGATCGTGGCTGGACTTAACGCTAACGGATTTGAGAGAAACACATGGGCAGCAGGAGGTAAACAGGGAATATTCGAAGAGGATAACTTCACAAGCCCTGGTTATGTGGCAAGATTGGACTATAAAGGTGTGCCGGGACTGAGAGTTGGACTTTCCTTCTACTATTGCAGAAACATAGGAAGCAATGCTGACAAGTATCAGACTTATGACGGACTGGGTACGTTCCCTATAAGAATATATAACGCTGAGGTTCAGTACAAAAACAGATGGGTTGAGGCTCGAGGTAATTACTTGTGTGGCCACTTGACCAACTCGGACCTACTATCGTCTAAAAACACAAAATTGTCTAACAAGTCACCATACTCAAGAGTAACACCAATAGCTCATAAGGCTGTAGCGTACGGTGGTGAGGCTGGACTGCGTATTAAGGGACTGGTCGACAACCCAAGCTTCCCGGACATCGTGCCATTCGGAAGATATGAATATTACAACTCACAAGAGGATGTCATAGGAAACTACTCTGCGGACAAAAGACTTAAAACCGGAATGTGGGTGGCTGGTCTAAACTGGAAGCCTATTCCAAATGTGGTGGTGAAGGCTGATTACACACACAGGACAATAGGCTCCGGAAGCTACAATTCCGAGAATGAGTTCGCCATAGGTATGGCATGGGCTGGATGGTTCTTCAGAAAATAAAATAAATACTTGAAAATATTTAATTTAAAAACAAAATGAAAAGAAATTTCTTATTAATGGGTCTCCTCGTGCTGGGACTTGGCATGTCATTCACTTCATGCGGTGATGACGATGATAACGAAAACGGCAACGAAAACGGCAAGGTTGTCGACAGCGAGACTGCGGTAGGTTTCGGTAACGCCTTCAAGAATCACGTCGCTGGTTCAGGCTACACTTCTGCAGAGTCTTGTGTTGAGCAGATCATTGACGGTTGTATCGATATCGCCAATGAGGTCGGTACATCTAAAATTGGAGAGCCATATGACTTGTATATTAGTGGTAACACAGATGAGGCTCTCTACGCTGTTGAGTCTTGGTACTCATGGCACTCACGTAACGACTACAAAAACAACATCGTCTCTATCGCCAACTCACTCGTAAACGTACGTATAGAAGAGGACCTTAGTTCTTTTGACTACTCTTCAATCATGAAAAGCTCAAACCCAACTGCTTCTATCATGGTTAAGTTTGCGTCAAGAAATGACATCCGCTCATACGCAACTACAGTATGGCAAGATGTAGTCGACGCTTGGACTGCTATCGACGCCATCCCACAGCCTTTCCGCAACAACATCAACAGCAAAGAGACAGTGGCTGCTATGCAGGCATGCGCTACTCTCGTTTCTGACCTCGAGAAGCTGAAAGGTAAGATTTCTGAGCTTTCAGAGTCTGACTGTCAGGAGATTATCGACAACTATGTTGACATCGTTGTTCTCCCTACATACAAAGATCTGAATGAGAAGAACTCTGCTCTCTACACTGCAGTGCTCAACTTGCAGAAGAATCCTTCCGACAAAAACTTCGAGGCTGCTTGCGATGCATGGATGGACGCTCGTCAGCCATGGGAGACATCTGAGGCATTCCTCTTCGGCCCTGTATCTGAGCTCGGTCTTGACCCTAACATGGACTCATGGCCACTCGATGAGGATGGTATCAAGGGAATCCTCGCTTCACAGAAGTGGTCTGACCTCGACTGGTCTGGTGACTATGATGAGGAGAATGAGGCTATCGAGGCTGCACAGTCACTCCGTGGTTTCCACACTCTAGAGTACCTTCTCTTCTTGGACGGTAACCCACGTACAACTTCTGACACTAGCTACAGCGCTTCAACAGACGCTTGGCTGAACTACTCAGTTAACGTGGCTCTCCTCCTCAAGCAGGACGCTGCTCTCCTCTACAAGCACTGGACAGAGGTTGAGTATTAATAAAAACCAAATAACTCTATATGTGAAGGTGGGAATTTCCCCCCTTCACTTTTGTGCTTAATACTACTTGTCTTATCATAGTGTTTTTATATTATATATTTTAAAATGTGGTTACATGAATATCGGAAAGATTTAAGTTTATAAGAATTATACTGTTTTAAGAATGTACAATAAGTATTGACAGAGACTCGTTGACACATTATATTATTCAGTTTTCTCATAAATTAACTCATCGTCTAAGTAATTCAGATACACCGATAGTGTCACTAAAGCATTATGCAACTCATACAGGATGAATAAATATTTGACTAATATATTGGCTTTACTGTCCGTGATAACAATCACCTCATGCAGTGAGGACGGGCAAATGGATGTGGAGGAGTTTGAGTTGAAGCACGCTACGGACATATCAAAAGGATATGCTCTCTCCGCCGGAACATCAACTATATTCTATAACTCCAGTAAAGCATACGACATCGACGCTGAGTGGCTCTCAGGAACTTACTCAACAAGATTTCAGAGAGGCAACAGTCTCTATGATAACGTGACGAAAAGTTACGGACCTGTGTACGCAGGTTATTCCTGCGCTTCATGCCACATGAATGCGGGTAGGTCAAACCCAGGCGTATGGAACTATCTCTACACAAACTCTGAGGGTAAGAAGGTATATGGATCCGGCTCGAATGGTATGTCTGCCATGCTGGTTTACATAACAAGAAAGAACGGTGTCTTTTTCCAGGACTACGGACGTGTCATTCATGACCAAAGCGTGTATGGTGTTGACGCAGAGGGTAAACTTGAGGTGACATGGGACTCTGTCACCTACTCCTTCCCGGACGGCGAGAAATATGAACTGGTCAAGCCGAATTTCAAGATCGTCGACTGGTACAAGCAGATGTGGGACGACGTGAAGAAAGAGTACGTCACGATTTCTCCTGACGAACTGTTCTGCACTGTCAGAATACCACTCCGACATGTGGGTATGGGACAGATGATGGCTCTCGACAGAAGTGAGATAGAAAGTCTCGCCGCCAAGAGCAACTATCCTGAATATGGTATCTCGGGTAGATGTAACTACATCACTGAGGCTGGTGTTACAGGTATAGGATTGTCTGGTAACAAGGCACAGCATCTCGACCTCACCGTAGAGCTGGGATTCTCAAGTGACATGGGTGCCACGAACTCAAGATACCCAGAGGAAATATGCGAGGGACAAAGCCAGATGTGGCAGTACGTCGATTCCCTCATGGCACAGAATGTGTATCCAAATATCAAGACACGTGAAGAACTATACTCCTACCTCTACGATCATCTAGAGATATCTACGGAGGATATGGAGAACGTGGATCTGTATTTGCACGGACTGGGCGTACCAGCGCGTAGGTTGGGAAGCACAAGAACTAACGTCACACTTACCAAAAGCGATGGTACTACTCTCACCATGACTGAGAGAGCCGCGACAGAGAAAGGTGAGAACGCTTTTTATAAAGCTAAGTGTCATCTGTGCCACGTGACTACACTTCACACACGAAACAGAGGAGCGACATTACTCAACGGTACAGAGCTGCCTTGGCTTGGAAGTCAGACTATACATCCGTACTCTGACTACCTCTTACATGATATGGGGTCGGAAATTATGGGTGTCGGACTTAACGACAACTTCGTCAGCGGACTAGCACAGGGCAACGAGTGGAGGACTACCCCACTTTGGGGAATAGGTCTTCAGAAAAAAGTCAACGGACACACACATTTCCTACACGACGGACGCGCGCGTAACTTCATCGAGGCTATCATGTGGCACGGAGGTGAGGGTGAAGCAAGTAAGAATCTGTTTAAGAATATGGACAAGGCGGACAGAGATGCTCTGATTATCTTCCTCCAGTCTCTGTAATATAATTAAGAAATAAAAAAACATACAATAAATACAAGGAACTATGATTAAAAAATTTATCATATCAGCAATGGCAGTTGTGGCATGCGCCGCTGCTAACGCACAAAACCCTGACGGACTGTCTGACAACGGAATAGTCTCTATCAATGGTGACAGAGGACTGCAGTTTGAGTCTAAAGACGGTGCTTTCAGCTTCAAGCCTTATCTTCTGATGCAGACATCATTGAACTTCAACTACTATGATGACGAGGGACTGGACAAAGCATACAACCAGGATAATGTGGCAAACTCTGGATTCTGTATTCCATACGCTTGTCTCGGCTTCACTGGTAAGGCTTGGAACAAGATTACATATAACCTTACCATCAATGCAAGTGCGACAGGCGCAAAACTTCTCCAACAGGCATGGTTCGACATAAACGTGAACAGAGGATTCGCTGTTAAGGTGGGTAAATTCAAGACTCCTTTCAGCCACGCCTATCTGACTACTCTCGGAGAGACTCTGATGCCTTCTCTTCCAACCTCACTCACTGCGTCAACCATCATGGACTATCGTCTCAACGCTGTAACACCTACTATAGGAACAGGCTTCGACCTTGGTGTTGAGTTCCATGGTATGATGGGTAAGTACTGGAGCTACGAGGCTGGCATGTTCAACGGAACAGGAGCAGGCTCTAACACTGCGACTAAGACGTTGTCTGACGACTGGCACATTCCTTCTTTACTCTATGCGGGAAGAATAGCATGGATGCCTATGGGAGTCATGCCTAAGACACAGGGCAACCCTAACCTTCTGCATGAGAATAAACTCATGATTGCCGGTGCCGCTAATCTCAACGTCGAGTCTGAGAGCGAGAGCACAAACGACCAGAGATACGGACTAGAATTCGCATGGCTGCACAACAGACTCTACCTCGGAGGTGAGTTCTATTGGATGCACGTGGGCTTCACAGAAAGACAAAAGGTGGATGACACATACGACTATAAAGGGGGATATGTACAGGCGGGCTATTTCGTGAATCCACAACTTCAGGTTACAGCACGCTATGACCTTATGGATAGAAACGGAACAGATAAAGATGGTTTCCTTAACATGCCAGCGGTCGGATGTAACTACTTCATCAAGGACACCGGACTGAAACTGTCTGCTATGTATCAGTTTATCGGAAGAACTGGTCACGACACACAACTTGACAGAGACAATGATGACCTCGGCGTTGCTAAACACAGCGCTGTAGTGATGTTACAGTACGCTTTCTAAAATAGAGTATGATGATAAGTGTAAAGAGATTTTTTTACAGAGTGAGTTGTGCGCTATGTGCGGTCATCACCCTGTTGATGGTAACAGGTTGTGACGACGGCTCCATCCCCGAGAAGACATACGTACCGGAGAGCACAGGTTACACAATTGTTATTGACGGCACATTTGTCGGGAAAAAAACATGGAGCGGCAAATACAGCGTTACCATCGCAGGTTTCAATGACGACAGCGAATATGCACTGATACAAAATGTGATACCTTCCGAAGCGACAGACTCAACGGAGGTAAGCGATACATTGACAAATGTCAGCGTGAACGTTAATAGTGTTGAGATTGCCATCGTCAGCTCTTTACGTAAACGAATACAGACTATTTATTCGTATACGATACCGGAAGGACATGACATCAAGGACACTATTAAGATAAACGTGGGAAAACTTGATGTCAGCATGTTCGGATTAATCAACAACTACGTGTTTCAAGGTGAACAGACGAACTGCTCTAAATGTCACCGTTCGTCAACTGGAGCCGGACACCTCGACTTAACAAAAGAAAACGCATACAAATCACTTGTCAACCAGGTCTCATACAAGAATCCTGACTATCAGCGTGTGATGCCTAACAAATCTGACTCAAGCTTTTTATATAAGGTGATAACAGAGGGGGACTCTACGGTTGGTTACCACCACCCTGCACTGTTTATAGATGACAAGTACGAGGCGTTCCAGACCATCATTAAAAACTGGATTGATAACGGAGCCAAAGAATAAAAAAATATTATCTTTGCAAAAACTTAAAAAGCATGGATTTTGAAAAGATATTTTGGGATGATATAGCATCAAATGCTGAGGTATCACTTTTCACTGGAGAAAATGGTGTTGACGAATTACATGCCATTGTTCATCTTGAAGCGAAAGGCGACAGTTTTGAGAGTCAGCTTCAGAGAATGTATAGGGCTGAGCAGTTACTTAGTCAGACAAGTCAGTTCGAGGGAACAAGTGTAGTGTTTAAAAGATACTTTCTCAGCGACGCTGTCAACCAGGTGCCATTAATGACACAGGACGCAAACACAGAATGCAGTGTCAGCTACATACAGCAACCACCTCTCGATGGTACGAAGATCGCTTTGTGGATATACAGTCAGAGAGGCACGAAGATTTTTAAAGAGAATGGCGTGACAGTTTCCGAGCATAACGGCTACAAACATCTATGGAAGATGGGACTGCTTATTGGCAAGGGCGACTCAGCATATCAGACTGAGTATCTGCTGAAGGAGTATGAGAAGATGCTTGCGACTTACGGTGCCAACATAGCTGACAACTGTCTGAGAACGTGGTTCTATGTCAGAGACGTGGACATTCAGTACGCAGGAATGGTTAAGGCGCGTAAGGAAAACTTCATACTCAACGGACTGACAGAGAAAACGCACTATATCTCATCAACAGGTATTGGCGGCATGCCTGCCGACCCGAAGGCAATCATACAGCTTGGCACGTACGCCTTGGTCGGACTTACCCCTGACCAGCAGCGTTACCTCTACGCACCAACACACCTGAATCCTACTTATGAGTATGGTGTGACTTTCGAACGAGGAACGTTAGTGGAGTACGGTGAAAGAGGTCATATCTACATCTCAGGAACAGCATCTATCAACAACAAAGGTGAGGTAATGTATGTCGGCGACATCGTTAGACAGACTGAGAGAATGTGGGAGAACGTGGAGAAACTGCTTGAGGAAGGCGGAATGAGCTTCGACGACGTCGCTCAGATTATAGTATACCTACGTGACACAGCAGACTATCAGGTTGTTAACAAAATGTTCAAGAAAAAGTTTGCCAAGACACCGTTCGTACTCACGTTGGCTCCTGTCTGTCGTCCTACATGGTTGATAGAAATGGAATGCGTAGCAATAGATAGACGACACACAAATCATAAAGATTTCTAATGAAATATATTCCTTTTATGCTGTCCGCATTATTATGTGTGGTCATGGCTTCTGCTACGTTTATAGAAGACCGGACCGGAACTGACGCGGCGCATACACTTATTTACGACTCATGGTGGTTCAATCTGCTGTGGGTCGTTACACTTACTTCATACCTTATTTATATAGTAATCACTCTTTCGGAGAGAAGTAGTAAGACTGACAACGACAAAAAAGGGACTGATAATGCTGCGAAGATGATAGTAGCATTATTATTTCTGTTCGGATCAGCCCAGTCCGTAACACTTGCCAATGCTCCTAAGTGCATCAAACTTAGTCAGGCAGACAGTCTGAAATACCAGCAAGTGTTATACAACGGACGAGTGTGTCCACTCAACACAGTAGCCAGAGACTTCACACAGAAAATCACTGGCAAGCACAAATACAAAGGACTGACGGCAGAGCAGATTCTCATATCATGGAGTCTACATCCCGAGGACTGGAAGGACGTGAAGATGATTAAGGTGAAAAAGAAACAGGCACTCAAAGAGCTTAACATAGAAACAGAGAAAGCCTCGTTCGCCGACTTCTTTGACAAAGACATGATGTATCGTCTCCCTCAAGGCAAATATCCGGACATAGAGGAGAAACTCTCCATCATCATCATGGCGACACGAGGTGAGTTATTCACTCCGGTGACATCCAGTCATCAGATGAAGAGTGAGAACAAAGTCAAGTGTGAGGTGTTCTATAATAACGTCTCATGGAACCTGATCTTGTTCATCTGCTGTTTCTGTATCACGTTGCTTGTGTTCTACACAGAGAAGACACACAAGAGTCCAGTGGTATGTGACACACTGATACTAATCACCTTATCCGCATTAGTATTGTCACTCATACTGAGATGGTATATATCCGAGCATCTACCATTAACCAACACCTACGAGACGATGCAGATTATAGCATTGTCTACCTTATCGTTGGCCTTGTTCTCCAAAAATCTGAGGACATACTCGCTGATAATATCCGCCGCCATACTACTGGTGACACACATCTCATCACTCGACCCAGTAATCACTCCGTTGATGCCAGCCTTGCAATCACCATGGTTAGCAAGCCACGTGACAACAATCATGATCTCATACGCCCTATTCTCCATTCTCCTTTTCAAGGCAGACATGAAGATTCTTGTCTACGCCGAGATTTTACTGGCGACAGGCATAACCCTTGGTAGTATATGGGCGAAGACAGCATGGGGAACATACTGGAGTTGGGACCCGAAGGAAACATGGGCTTTAATCAGCTTCATAGTATACCTTTATCCTATTCATAGCAACACACTGAGATGGTTTAGGGATGACAGACACAAGCTGTTATATTTAAGATTAGCGTTTCTGACAATCCTTATGACATACTTCGGATGCAATTATCTGCTTACAGGCATGCACAGCTACGCGCAATAAAAAAGGTAGGAACATCAGCCGTTGGGTTGTCGTTCCTACCAAATGTCTAATAAGTCCGGAAAACGAACCAATAAGACACCAAAACAATTATGCTAAAACAATATGTGTTATTTAATCACATAATCATGCTCTTCCACTTGCTTATACGCTCGCTTGTCTTGAAGTCCTCATTAACCTCATCCAAGGCAAGACCGATGAACACTCCATCCTTCACTGCGGTAGAGTCATCGAACGTATAATCATCAGCAGAAACACCTGTACCCACGAATGTGGCTCCAGTACCCTGAAGATCATCGTAGATTGTTCCCATGGCATTGCAGAAAGTGTCGCCGTAGCTTGCGCTGTCTCCACATCCGAACACAGCCACCTTCTTACCAGATAGGTCCATACCCTTGAGTTTCTCAAGTCCGTCGTACCAGTCATCCTGAAGGTCGCCGCAACCCCAAGTTGATGAACCTAACAAAAGAGTATCGTAAGCAGCGACAACATCCTCGTTGAGGTCAGTCACATTATGCACGTCAGAAGCGTCGACACCGAACTCAGCTGCTATCTTTCCTGCGATATCCTCACAAGTTCCGGTTGTAGAACCGAATATAATTCCTATTTTCATACGATTGTGTTTTAGTCTGAATATTTGGCAACTTCGTTTCACAACGAAGTTGCCCACTTGGTTTATTCTAAAGAAGTAAGTTTACAAACATCAAAATAATGTCTAAACTTTAACTATATCCATTTGTAAGTATTGATTTCTATATAGATATGTGTGACACGTTTTACGATTAACGAATCTTCTTGTAACCGTACTTAGCCACGCTGCCCAACTCCTCCTCGATACGGATAAGCTGGTTGTACTTAGCCATACGGTCAGTACGTGAAAGTGAACCAGTCTTGATCTGACCAGAGTTAGTAGCCACAGCTATGTCAGCGATTGTGGTGTCCTCAGTCTCACCTGAACGGTGTGAAGTCACTGTAGTATAACCATGACGATGAGCCATCTCGATAGCGTCGAGAGTCTCGCTCAAAGAACCGATCTGGTTAACCTTGATGAGGATTGAGTTAGCGGCACCCATGCTAATACCCTTCTCGAGGAACTTGACGTTAGTAACGAACAAGTCATCACCGACCAACTGACATCTGTCACCGATTCTCTCAGTGAGCTTAACCCAATTTTCCCAGTCGTTCTCATCGAGACCATCCTCGATAGAGTCGACAGGATACTTAGTGATTAACTGCTCAAGGTAGTCAATCTGCTCATCAGCAGTCAGCTTCTTACCGTTAGCATCCTTCTGCTTACCGTTCTTAAGCTGCTTATAGTCATAGTAATACTTACCATTCTCCAATACAGCAAACTCAGACGCAGCGCAGTCCATAGCAATCTTAACATCTTTACCTGGTTCATAGCCGGCATCCTTGATAGCCTGGCAGATTGAGTCCAAAGCGTCCTCTACGCCATTCAGTGCAGGAGCGAAACCACCCTCGTCACCAACAGCTGTTGACAAACCTCGCTTCTTAAGGAGCTTAGCGAGGTTGTGGAACACCTCAGCACCCATACGTACAGCCTCCTTGATAGAAGGAGCACCTACAGGACGAATCATAAACTCCTGGAACGCAATAGGAGCGTCAGAGTGAGCACCACCGTTAATGATGTTCATCATAGGAACAGGAAGAGTGTAAGCATTAGCACCTCCAATATAACGATAGAGAGGAATGTTGAGAGCTTTAGCGGCAGCTTGAGCCACAGCGAGGCTGACACCGAGGATAGCGTTAGCACCGAGGTTGCTCTTTGTTGGAGTACCGTCGAGCGCAAGCATCTTCTCATCGATAGCGCGCTGACCGAACACATCGAAACCGACAAGTGCAGGAGCTATCACCTTATTAACATTCTCGACAGCCTTGAGAGTACCCTTACCCAGATAACGGTTCTTGTCACCGTCACGGAGCTCGAGAGCCTCATTCTCTCCTGTACTTGCGCCAGAAGGAACAGCCGCGCGTCCTAATACACCATTCTCCAATATAACGTCAACTTCTACTGTCGGATTGCCGCGTGAGTCAAGAATCTCACGTCCTACGATTTTCTGAATTTTCATTTTAACGATAATTATATTAAAAAAACTTTTTCATCAGGTGTAAACCCTTATAATGTGATGCAAAGTTAGCTCTTTAATATTTTCGCGTCAATCCTCAATTGTAGGGTATTTACGACACAAGCGCCATCGTTTTTCATAACTTCATTTGAGTATTACTCTCTCCGTGTATACTCAATAATAATTACTGACAGCTAAAATGTCAGTAACAGGCATGTCACATATCTAAATATGTACTGTCAGCTACACGTCTATCTTACCGTTTTCGTGTCCTCACACGTAAATCGACAAATGCGCTGATATGAGAAGACTTATTAATAAGGTGTATATATGCGTCAGATAATCTCTTTCTTCTTATGAGTCAAGTCCTTCTTCTTGATTGCCTGTTGACGCGCCATCCTCGACCTCGTCTTGTTTCTGTAGTCAGCCCGGAACGAGCTTGGAGTACATCCCTTCTTTTTCTTGAATATGCGGTTGAAATTTGATACATTATTGAATCCGCAGTCATAACATATCTCCACGATAGAGGTAGTGCTGTCGGCGAGCATTCTCGCGGCATGTCCAAGTCTGATGTCGATGATATAGTCAGACAGGCTACGTCCCGTCCTGAGTCTGAAGAAACGGCTGAAGGAGGTCGGAGTCATACCCGCAAGGTCCGCAAGGGTGTTAAGCCTTATCTCATTTTTATAATTCCTGTTAATGTAATCCTCAATTTTCTTCACTCTCCTGCTGTCCACGTCGTCAGTGGAGTGAGTGAACGACCCGCTGGCGAGAGTATGACAGTCATCCTGCATTGACAAGGTGTAGAGCAAGTCATACAACTTGAGCAGTCTGTAAAATCCCGCCTCAGTATTCATGACCTCGTAAATCTTACTTTTCATAGTCTCACACGCCTTCATGCCGAACGAGATTCCCTTCCGCGAGTTCTCAATGAGCCTGCGCAATGACGAGCACTGGTTCTTTTGCAGGAGCGACTCACTTAATATGTCAGAGGGAAACTGAATCATGATCTCATGCACATTCTCCATCTTACAGTCATGCTGTTCCCAGCCATGCTCCAGTCCCACACCAATAAGCACGAGGTCATACTTCTCGAGCGTCTCAATACAGTCGCCGACAATCCTCTTCGCCCCCTCACCGTTCTCGATGAAATTCAGCTCCAGCACCTCATGCTTGTGCAAAGGATAGTTGAAGCTGTCTTTCACCCTCTCCGCCAAATAAAAACAGTCACTCTCCTTGAGCGGTGTTATCTCTTGTATGATATAGTTATTTTCCATGATCAAAATTATAAGGTGTTCAATAATACGGTAAAATGAGACCAAAACGAGACAGACACTGACAAAGAACATCAAGAGCACATAGAAAAACAAAAAAAACGGACGTCACTGTTCAGCGTCACTCAGCATGTCTATTTTCTAGATTAATTAAATATATAATGCAAATATAATAATAATAATAATCAAAAAAAATAAAAAATAACTATTTCGAACAAAGAAAAAGATAATGCGCCACTCACCAAGAGCGACGCATTACAAACTAATTAACATATTCACCTGATTATTCGCTACTGTACTAAGTATAATATTTCAGGAAGGACAATAATTTTAGAAATTAAGGATAACAAATTTAGGGAACGTAAATATAGTTTTCTGGGACAGGACAAACACCCTCATTTTGTTTTTTTATTAATTCGGGTCGGATGCTGGAAATTATAAAAATTCAATCCTAACAATATTACAAATCCCTTGATTATTATGTAGCTCTACTCTATACCTATCTCTATAGCAATAGAGCAGAGCTGGAATCAAAAATATGATGAACAAGAAAAAGCAATGATTTAAAATCTGCGATTTTGATTAAGGTGGTCAGTGATCTCATCACTCGTCAAATCTTCATGTACTCGCTGACTCAAACACTCCTGCCTCTCTTTCTCAGCCATCTCTTTCGAGTATTCGTCAGGAATCATTGAGGCAAAGAATATTATCGCATAGAATAATATAAAGTAGATAAATATCTTCATATACAACATATAATTATTACTCACTGTTAAAGTGCGTCAAGGCCTGAGAATCTTAACACTCTTTTTCATTGACGATGCAAATTTATGTCAAAGGAAATTATATCATTTTCACTTACGAACAAATGTATTGTACTTTCCGCCCAAATTAACAAAATTTATGTCTACAATTAACAAATTACAGTATTTTGAGACTAAAAATCTAAACAAATATGTCATTTCTTTAAATAATGTAAACTAAAAAAAGATATCATCAGACGTATTAATATCGTCAAAGATAAGATATTTCAAATGGATTCAATACATTTTTCTTAACAAATATTCACATCACTTTATTATTATTCTCGTACTGAATCCTCCACTCTCCTTTACCGTCAACAAAAACACGATGAAAAATAATATAACAGACACATATATCCTCAGTGGATAAACGACTGTTTCCAATTGAAATGTAAACGATAGGTCTAAACTTACGTAAGAGATAAACAGCCATACATAATAGATATGGTGTATCAGCAAGAGACCACGTCGTCAGTACACCTGTCAACAGAGATCAGACAAGTAATCCATGAACATGAAAAGTGATAACTCAAACAAACCAAGATTCCACAGGCGAGACACTCACCCGTGGAATCTTGAATAAAAACAGTATGTAATACAATGAAGTTTTATTTCATATATTTCTTTAGGATATTAAACAGCTGACTCTCGCTGATGTCGAGGTACTCTGTCACCAGATAGTCATCACGATACAACATCATGACTAAATGAGACTTCCTCTTGTCGTCATCCTTATAACAAGGACAGATGGCTGTCTCAACATTGGAGATATAACAGAAGTCATTAATGTCCGACCATTTTATATTCTTATACTTTCTGCCATACTCAGAGTAAAGGGAGAGAGCATCATTCTTAATCACCGCAGCCGGTTTACGGAAGACACACAAGTCAATATATCTGATTAACTTTATCAACAGCTTATGTACAGTATACAGAATGACCACAGCGGAAACCGTGAAGATGACTGCCTTAAGCCAGTCGGCGTAACCTGCCTCGTATGTGCGTTCCACGAATGTCAGACACGACATTATTATAATTGATATAATAAGCATATAGTTTAACAACACGAAAGGATGCCTATTTTCATATATCTCTATCTTATCCATAACTCAATTGTTTAATAGAAAATAACTACTTCAATTATTTGATGTGCAGCACAAGTAGGAACCGATTTATTTGTGAAGGACAAACATAAACAGAAGTTTTTCATTCTATCATCTTAATTTCGGTCTCTGTGTATATAACAGAGACATCATCAAATCTTGCTCATAAAAATAAAATATTTTTCAATTTTTCTGCCACTTCTCTGATTGACAGACTTACACACCATAACAACAAAATATAAAAACGTCATAAGCAAGCAAAGTCACAATATTCTTTTTTGTAAAAGTGGTAAACATATAACGTTTTACAAACGGAGCGACAAGACCTTATTCCCCCACTATCACGACATTTCACTTTTACACTTTATCCAGAAATGCAATAATTCTCAAATCATCATACAAATCGTGTTATATATTAAATAATGTGTAAACGGGAGCGTCAACAGGAAAATGACAGTAATTGTGACATGTACCGACAATCACGAATAAGAGTAAACAGAATATTAATCAAAATTATGACAGGTTGAATTACACTCATTCCGTGTAAACAAATAAAAAAAGAGGGTATAAACCCTCTTTTATATTAACAATGATTTACGAATCTTGACGTTATCTCTTCTTGGTTGAAGACGTCTCTGAAGACCCTTTCTCCGCAATCACAGTGCTGTAACAGATACCGCCACACAACTCGATTGTCTCATTGTATGTCGTCTTGTATCCGATCATAGTCACGGTGTCTCCAACAGACAATCCGGCATTAGCCAAGTAGTTCTTTCTGTCATCACCCGTTGCACCATATCCTGGGTAACAGCCATACACATAAAGTGTGTTCTCACCGTCAGAGATATAGATGTTACCGTAAGTGCTGTTCTTCACCTCAGTAATCACACCAGTCAACATATAATACTTATCCTCAGAGTCCTCCTTACTCAGGAATTCTGTCACAGTGACAGACTCCACAGAAATGACTTTCTCAGCTGTAGCATTCTTCATCTGTATAGTCACCTCACCAGTCTTTGAGTTATTATACTCAGAGCGTTTACCTACGAGAGTGACGATATCACCCTCCTTGATACCAGAGTCAGCGAAGTCATTTATACCATATATATATGTTTCACCAGAAAAATCCTTGACATAGACGTTACCATACTTCGCGTTAGCCACCTTAGTCACGACACCAGTGATGCGATACTGTGTCTCACCTACAGCAGCCGCGTTGAACTGAGCTATTGTAGCCTCTACGATAGCGCCAAGTTGACTAACAGTAATCTCAGATGAGTAGTCCTTTGTTCCGTCATTTGTTTTGAAGATGAGGTTAACATTACGGTCACCACCAGTGTTAGTAGCGACGTTAAATTTAACAACGACGTTCGTGCCGGCGTTAGTCACTGACTTAATAGACAACCATGACTCAGCCTCTTCTGGTATCTCGACATTCACTCCATTACCTTTACATGTGAGGTATACCACCAACTCGCCACCATCGACTCCCACAGTCTCTGTACTTACAGAGTCAACTTTCACGAGAGACTTGATTATATCAATAACAGTGACGTCAACCAGCTCTACAGTTCCCTTGTATACAGTCTTCGGTCCCTCGACGACAACCTCGTCACCAACTTCTATGCCAAGGCTCTCGAAGTTCTTAGTGCCACCGTTCTTGTCGAGTGTTCCGTATATATACACGCTACCAGTGTTATCCTCAAGGTACCAGTTTCCATACACAGTGTTAGCGATCTTAGTACATACACCGGACACTCTATAGGTCTTAGACTCAGGTCCGGCGATGACATCAGCACACGTAGCCTCCTCAACCTCTGAACTGACAACTTGAATGACACTCAGCATCTGTTTCTTGCCGGCGCAAGACACATAAAGAGTAGCATTGTTGCTGACGGTAGAAGAGTCAGCAGAGAAGATGACCTGAGTCTCTCCAGCCTGTCCCTGTACAACAGACACATTCAGCCATGAGTACTTCTTTGTACCGTCAGAAGAGTAAACACTGTCGATAGTCCACTCATCTACAGCCTTCATCGTGATGGTATCAGAGCCGCCGGAAGCAGGAAGGGCGATGATAGACTTTGAGACACGAATCTCGTCAAGATAGGTTGCCTCGTCCTCAGAACATGACGAGAAGAGGACAACAACAACAGCTATGAAAAATATAATAAAATATCTCAGTTTCATAAGTTTCATTTTTTTAGTTAAAGATATATCTCACACCTATTGACGCATACCAGCACTGTCCAAGAGCAGTGTAAGGCACGAAAGTCTTAGTATCGCCTTTGATGGCAGAAGGTGTTGAGAACACAGCATATCCATCACTGTCGATATGATCGAACTTAAGGATACGAGCGTCCTGACCAATCTCTGGGTTAAGATATTTCATCACACCCCATTTATTATTGAAGAAGTTGAGCACATTCTTCATGTCGAAAGACACCTGAAGAGTATTGCTGTTCTTACCTGTTGTGATCTTGAAGTCATGTTTATAACCGAAGTCCACACGGTAAACCCAAGGGCTGTATAAGCTATACGCCTCAGCGTATTCACCCTGATGTTTGCTCAGGTAGTCACTTGAGTGAACATACGCCATGAAACGCTCCTTGTCGTCAGAAGAAACGAAGCGGAACTTATTAGTGTTAACCTCCTCGTCAGTAGGGATATACAAAGCGTCGTACTTGTAACCGTCACCGTTCATGTCATTAGTAAGCATGTATGAGTAGTTATAGCCACCGCGCCATGTCTCGAATATGAAATTATAATGGTTACCAGACTTGTCGTGCAGGTTCATAGAAGCCACGAAACGGTCTGGAGTTACGTTGTAAGCATTGTGAAGCTTAATGTTGTTAGGGCCCTCAATAGTAGGAACATAAGTGAATGCAGACTCCGCGTTAGAACCAGGCATGCTTGTAATCTCCTTAGTCACCTGATGAGTGTAGGCAGCCATAACCTCCATCCACTCAAAAGGCTTAGTGTTCAAAGACAAAGAAGCAGACCACGCATAACCTTTGGATGTGTTAGAGAGCATGAAAGCCTTAGGGTTAGAACGGAATCCAGAAGGGTATATAGGACGATTGTCCACGCCATTGAAGCGAGTGAATCCGGCGACAGATGGTATACTCCAGTCAACGATTGTAGAGGCGTTAAGCGTCTTGTTGAATATTCCCTCCGCAGTGACAGTGAACGGGAAACTCACTGGCACAGAGTAATCAACGGCGATGGAAGTCTTCCAAGTTTGTGGCATCTTGAAGTCAGGGTCGACGGCGGAGATTGATGACATGTCAGCGCCATCCTCAGGAGTAATAGTACTTGGATAGCCATTAGCAATGAGGAAATCACGCAGGGCGACGATTGTAGGTCGTCCGTCAGAGTCAGTCACCAGACCTCCACTGAACTTAGTCATGTCAAATCTTGAAGAGTTAAGTTGTGCCTGACACTGAATCATACCACTGTTAGTAGGCATGTTAGTGAAGAATACGAGAGGAAGTCGACCAGAGAACAGTCCTGTTCCACCTCTCAGTCGGAAAGACTTATCTCCGAAGACATCATAGTTGAAACCTACTCTTGGTGACAACATGATATTACTGTTTGGCCATGTACCGGTATCAATCCTACGACCATTATAAGTATACTTGTCATATATAGTCTGATTTGTCATCAGATCACTGTTGCTGAAGAACAGGTCCTCAATGCGAAGACCGTAAGTGAGTTTGAACCTGTCATTGATATTCCACTCGTCTTGAGCATAGATACCGGCTTTGTTATATCTCACTCTTGCGGCAGGACTACCCTCTCCATTGTAACCATATGTGAGACACACAACACTTGGAGCGGCTCCTGAGAGGAAGTCATCAAGGCTGTCGTAACGGTAATATCCAGTACCATTACGCATGTACTGATTATCCGCCATCTGATGCTCGAAAGTCAAGCCAGCCATGATCTTATGATTCTCAAGATAATATGTCACATCATCCTTGATATTCCACACAGTATTGTGCACGGCGTTATTCCATGTGAACAACTCGTAGCCGAGACACATATAGTTCTCTCCATCCTTGAGGATATCGATGAATGGGAACTCAGAAGAGTCAGACTGTCTAACGTCGTCAAGTTTTGAGAAAGTAGCCAAGAACTGATTTGACAAATTGTCTGTCAAACGGCTGTTCAAGTCAAGAGAGAAAGAATGAACAAGGTTATCCATGGCGTAAAGAGAGTTGGTGAACGTCATAGAATAAAGAGACGTACGTCCGTAAGCAGACACGGTACCTCCGTCCATAGAAGTAGCGCTTGGACTGCTATAATATCTGTTTTTCGTGAAGTTATATCTTACAGCGAGATGATGCTTGTCGTTGATATTCCAGTCGACACGAGCAAGGAGTTTATAGTTGCTCTCGTCAGCAGGGAAATCGGTGTAAGAGCCAGTGTCATAATTATATTTGTTCTTCACATAATCTGAGACTGTCTGCATATCCGCCACAGTAGTACGTGACAGATAGTTAGTGGCATCTGCCACACCATCCTCACTTGCTCTCCATCTGTTCACCACAGTAGGTATCTTTGACATCTCACCGTTCACGAAGAAGTGCAATTTGTCTTTGATGATAGGACCGCCGAAAGTGAAACCATATGTAGTCTTTCTGTCAATCTCCCTTGCTCCGTCAATAGCAGAGCCATAAATAGCGTCACCTCTCATCTGCTCATTCTGGTGATACACATAAGCAGAACCTTTGAAAGTGTTAGTACCAGACTTTGTTATGGCGTTCACACCACCACCGATGAAGTTTGTCTGACGAACGTCAAACGGAGAAATGACAACCTGAATCTCCTCAATTGCGTCGAGAGAGATAGGATTACCGCCGCCTGGCAGTTTAGAGCTAAGACCAAAGTTATTATTGAAATTAGCGCCGTCGACAGTGAAGTTGGATGTTCTTCCGTCAGACCCCTGGAAGCTCATTCCATTACCACCATACGGGGACAGACGTGTGACCTCAGTGATACTACGGCTGACAGTAGGCATGTTGATAAGTTGTCTGTTAGAAATGTTAGTCGTCGCACCGGTTTTCTCCACAGGAAACTTGCTATTTGAGCCTGTCACGATTACATTGCCAAGCTCTTTAACGTTCTCACTCATCGTGGTGTTGATACGATAAGTCTCACCAAGCTCAAGGGTGATGTTGTCAATGACTTTAGTCTCAAAGCCAATGTAGGTTATCTTCACCTGATAAGGTCCACCGACACGCATACCCTGCATAGAGAACACACCTTTTAAGTTAGTCACAGCTTTGTAACGGGTACCAGAAGGAAGGTGAGTGGCTTCAACATGTGCGCCGATAACATCTCCATCGTCGGCAGTAACTTTACCACTTAGTCCAGATGTGGTTATCTGTGCCATAGCTGATGTCATTAGAATAAACATCATCAAGCACAGCATAAAAACCTTTTTACGCATAACTTTAGAATAAAAATTAGATTAATAATAAGGGAGCATTCCCAAAATTTACATTCGTATTCAATCACTAATTAAAAGTTTCTTTTTGGTCCACAAATTTAACACAAATTAATCTTTTGAAAACTAAATTTCTTTAAAAAACGTCTGATTATCTGTTTTTAATTTAAAAATTAGCAAAAAAGACACATGAATTACGTGTGTCAAATTAAACTCACAAATCCGTGAAGAGGCAACAGAAGTCGAGCCGTCAGCATATCATTCCCTTTACGCCATCACCACAACGAGAAACAAGCAAAAGTTACACTTTATATTATATACACGTTCGATAAACAACAATAACCATCTTCACCAATGGTCATACTCTGGCTATTATCAGAAACAAAGAAAACAAAAGAACTGTATCCATCCATAATCTTGCCGAATCCTGTCACATAATCACATTGTCCAAAACTCCCCTTTTTTCATTGACGTCCATCAGTGAAAAAATGACTTTCAGTTATTTCTCGTGGCTTATTCGTGCTCTGAAAATCTTAGGTTAGGACGCTTAAAAGTTCAGGTTAGGACGTTGAAAAGTTCAGACCTGCGTGTAGACTATATCCTAACCTAAGAATTTCAAAAAAACACCTAAGATTTTCAATAGCCTTATATACGGATTATCAGCAAGTTAACCGATTTGAAAATCAAAAAAGGCATAGGAAATTTGGTAACTTCCAAAATCGACCGTTATTTATCTCCATTACATCAAGTCAGCAGCACACAACACATACCGACACTCAACACCCTTGCGGAGGTCAGCGGCATTGGCATAGAGCCGCATATATCATCCTAAGTGTCAGTCCACAGGCATTCACAACTAAAACTTTAATAGGACTTCCGTTAACACACAAAAAAGGCTGATGACAAAATCAGCCACCAGCCTTCACCTTAATATAAATTATATAAATATAGAAGATCTTTATCCTATCAAAGTCTCAGCCAATTTCCTGAGGTCTTGTATCGTGCTATCCTTCACACTTGACATAATAGTCACCACAGGCTCAACGACAGTGATGTTTTTCATTGACCCGAGACTTTCTCTCATCTTCTTACCAGCCATCGGAGCCCATGAGCCATTCTCTATCAAAGCCACCTTACGGTTCTGGTAAGCCTTAACCTTCAGAAGGTTGAGGAAGTCCGCCATAACAGGCATCAGGTCACCATCGTACGTAGGTGCGGCCAGCACCATACGGTCATAGCGGAACGCATCCTCCACAGCCTCGTGAATATCGTCATCCACAATGTCAGCGACCGATACCTTGACGTCAGACATCTCACGAATGATCTCAGCCAGTTTGTTTGCTGCCGTCGCCGTGTTGCCATGGAGAGAGCAGTAGGCGATGAAGATGCCCTTATCCTCCGGTTCGTATTTGCTCCAAGTGTTATATATACCGAGATAATAAGAGATGTTGTCGGTGAGGACAGGTCCGTGTAAAGGACATATTACACTGATGTCGAAAGCGGAAGCTTTCTTCAAGAGATTCTGAACCATGGCACCGTACTTGCCACAAATATTAAAGTAGTAACGACGCGCCTCACATGCCCATCCCTCATCATCCTCATCCTCACGTGACAACGCCCCGAACTTTCCGAAGGCATCAGCAGAGAACAGAATCTTATCCTTCTTGTCGTAGCTCACCATAACCTCCGGCCAATGTATCATAGGAGCCATGACAAACGACAGTTCATGAGAGCCAAGAGACAACGTGTCACCCTCCTTCACAATCTGTACTCGTCCGTCAAACCTCAACTCATAAAGATTCTCCAACATACCTACAGCCTTCTGAGAGCACACAATAGTACAGTCCGCATATTTCTCCATAAACGCCCTGACAGTACCAGAGTGGTCAGGCTCGACATGATGAATAACCAAGTAGTCGGGTTTACGACCGCCAAGACAGTCATCCAGATTCTTCATCCACTCGTCAGACTTACGCGCGTCGACAGTGTCCAAAACTGCAATCTTATCATCTAAGATAGCGTATGAGTTGTATGACATTCCCAAAGGAACCTCATACTGTCCCTCAAACAATTTTATATCTACATCGTCAACGCCGATGTAATACACTCCTTCAGATATAAAGTTATTTACCATACTCATAATTAAATCACGTATTTATTAGCATTATCGTCCATATTTATATTAAAATCACATAACGTAACAAATGTAATCTGTTTTTTCAAAAATCAAAAACATTAAGAATAGAAAAATTATCTATATTCGCGAAAAAAAATAATTTACTATGAAAAAATACATTATTGTATCTTTGCTTGCGGTGTCTCTATCCGCATACTCACAGAAAAAACAAACACTACTCTCCCCAGACGGAAAGATTAGGGTTGATGTGTCAGTCAACGGCCTCGTCAGTTACACACTGATTGACAATGGTGACACATTGATGAGAGACAGCAAACTGGGACTACAGTTGAGCGAATCCAAAAACACTTACAGGTCAGGCAGCGTCAAAAGAAAAACAATTGAGGAGAACATCAACGCTCCTATGTACAAACTGGCTAATTATAAAGAAAAAGCCAACAGCATGACAATTACTCTGAACAACGAGCAACAAGTTGAGTTCAGAGCTTTCAACAACGGCGTGGCTTACCGTTTCATCACAAAAGGGAAGAAAGGAAAATACACTGTACAGAACGAGATATCTGAGTTCGCTTTCCATAACGACACAAAGGCATGGCTTCCATACAGCACAAACGAGAAGAATCCTAAAGCCATGGCTTTTCAGGCCACATACCATGTCACCCCACTCTCAGAGGCTAAAAGTATCGAGGCGTTCTTACCCGCCACAGTGGAGTGCGACGGACGTAAACTGACGCTTATCGAAAGTGATGTCGAGGCATACCCTGGCATGTTTATCAAGGCTTCAGACGGACGACTGAGAAGTGAGTTCGCCAAATACCCTAAAACATTTGACTATTATCCTTGGAGGAGACAGAAATATGTCACATCATGCGAGGACTATATTGCGAAATGCGACGGCGACAGATCATTCCCCTGGAGAATTGTCGCTGTGTCAAGAAAAGATACTGAGATGCCAGTCAACACCCTCGCCTACTCTCTCGCATCACCCGACAGAGTGGAAGGAGATCATGGTTGGATAAAACCGGGAAAGGTTGCCTGGGACTGGTGGAACGACTGGGGAATAAGCAAGGTGGACTTCAAAAGCGGCATCAACCAACAGACATACAAATATTTCATAGACTTCGCGGCAAAAAACCGTCTGCAATACGTCGTCTTAGACGAAGGTTGGTATGACCCGAAGAGCGGAGACATGCTCAAGGTCATCCCGGACCTTGATCTGCCAAAGCTGGTCAAATATGCGGAAAGCAAGAACATAGGAATTATTTTGTGGACCGTCTTCAACGTTCTCGACAGTCAGCTGGACGCCGCCTGCGAGAAATACAGCAAGATGGGAGTCAAGGGATTCAAAGTGGACTTCCTTGACAGATATGACCAGGAGGGAGTGGACATGATACACAGAATAGCCGACAGATGCGCAAAGAGCAAATTACTCCTGGATTATCACGGGATATTCCCGCCAAACGGCATAAACAGGACCTACCCGAACATTCTGAACTTCGAGAGTGTGTTCGGAATGGAAGAGGCAAAATGGAGTGAGGCGGACAAAGTCGACATGCCTCTGTACGATGTCACATACCCCTTCATACGAGGTATGTCGGGTTTCGTTGACTTCACGCCAGGAGGTTTCCGAAACGCCACAAGAAAAGACTTCAAGCCTGTGTACAGCAACCCGATGACAATGGGAACACGATGTCATCAACTTGCCAATTATATCATTGACGACTCTCCGCTCACTATGTTGGCAGACAACCCTACCATCTACGAGGACGAAAAGGAGTGTACTGACTTCATCACGTCACTACCTACCGTGTTTGAGAAGATGGAATGCGTAGCTGGAGAAATGGGTGAATATATTGTCATGGCACGTGAGGAGAAAGGCGACTGGTATGTGGCTGGACAAACTAACTGGACGGACAGAGACATCACTGTGGACTTCGGATTCCTTCCTTCCGGGAAGACTTTCAAGGCACAGCTGATGTGTGACGGAGCTAATGCGGACAGAGTAGCCACAGATTACACACGCAAGGAGATGACTGTCAACTCATCCACAAAGATCAATATACATATGGCTTCAGGCGGCGGATTCGCTATGTCTCTGAAAAAATAGTAATAGCTCGTATGACACTTTCATCAGTCAGTATTTCTTTTTTTACGAAAAAAACATTTCTTTTGCAAAAAAAAAGACGTGGATACATTCTTAGAACTTGTCGCAAAAGATTTGACGGAGGAACTTGAGGGAGACTTCACAAGGACCACAATAATATTTCCGAACAAAAGAGCAAGCCTGTTCTTCAACAAATATTTGGCTGATATTACGGAAGAACCGATATGGGTACCAAATTACATGACCATATCGGACATGTTCTCTGCATTATCAGCCAAAACACTGTGTGACCCCATCAAACTAGTATGCACTCTCTATGAGTCATTCATCAAGGTGACAGGAACAGAAGAGACTCTTGACAAGTTCTACTCATGGGGTGAGTTGATGCTGAGCGATTTCGAGGATATCGACAACAATATGGCTGACGCAAAGAAACTGTTCGCTAATATCTCCGACCTGGAAAACATGACGGATTTCTCATTCCTGTCAGAAAGCCAGATAGAGTCAATAAGACAGTTCTTCGTCAACTTCAATCCAGAGAACAGGACAAGACTCAAGGATAAGTTCCTGAGTATCTGGAACGCACTCTACCCCACTTACAAAGATTTCAAGGAGTCTCTGTCCGCCCAGAATCTCTGCTACGACGGCATGCTGAAAAGAGATGTCATTGAGCAATTCCAGGCATCACCAGAGAACATGACAGACAAGCTCACCAGCGACACATACGTGATCATCGGATTCAACGTGTTGAATGAGACAGAGAGAATGATGTTCAAGCTGCTCAGCAAACACAAGAAGTCATTGTTTTACTGGGATTATGACGAGGCATATCTAAACACTAAAGATATGTCTGGCAAGAAGAACTACAGAGGATATGAGGCTGGTCAGTTCATAACTGACAACATCAGGACATTCGGCAACAGATTCAAAGATCATCCCGAATACTTCCAATGTTTCAAGAAAAAGAAGAACATTACATATATATCATCTCCGACAGAAAATGCGCAGACACGCCATGTCAATCAATGGATCAGCGAACACGTGACATCCGACAGGCCTTACTGCGAAAACGCTGTGGTACTCTGCAATGAGAGCTTTCTTCCGTCGGTGTTACACTCCATTCCACCTACCACAACTGACGGGCAGCCGATTATGCTGAACGTCACAATGGGTTATCCTCTCAAAGAGACTCCGATCTATAGCTTCGTCATATCATTGTGCGAGCTACAAATCCACGGAATAGCAGATAACACGTACTGGAGATTCACGTTTGTGGCCAACGTGCTACGTCACCCAATAACAAGAAAGATGACAGACAACTTGTCTGTGACAATTCTAGACAAACTGACAAGCGGAAACCTCATGTTCCCGTCAGATAATGACATCTTCAACGTCAACTTTAATGATGACGCGATTCTCAAGGAGAGCTCTGAGGCTTTTATAAATAAGGTGTTCACCAGACAACGCTCACAAAGCGACATCACCTCGTACTTAATTGACATTTTGAAGGAAGTCGGAGTGTCATACAGAGACACACAAGGAGACACCTTGCAGATAGAATCAGTATTCAACGCGTATACTATTATAAACAGGATTCATGGACTACAAAGCGAACAGTCATCCTTCAACGTCAATAATGAGACATATTTTCGCATAGTCAGACAGATTCTCGGGGCGAAATCTATACCTTTCCACGGAGAACCGGCTATTGGAGTGCAGGTAATGGGTATTCTTGAGACTCGAAATCTTGACTTCAGAAATATCATCTTACTGTCGTGCAACGAGGACAAGCTTCCTAAAAACACACACCGTTCATCTCTCATCCCTTACAATTTGAGGGAAGCATACGGCATGACCACAACGGATAAGCAAGTCAGTCTCTACGCTTATTATTTTTACAATCTGCTGCAAAGGGCAGAAAACATAACGATAATGTACAACTCGTCTACCGAGGATATGAATAAAGGCGAGATGTCAAGATTCATGATGCAACTGCAGATAGAGTCTAAAAAGATACTTGGAGACGACCAAATAATCAAAACAAAGAAAATCACTGCTGACAGCGAGGCAGAAAGCAGCGAGGAGAAAGAAATAGAAAAAACAGACGTAGTGATGGACGTCTTGATAAAGAGGTTCGAGAACAATGTACTTTCACCTACTGCGATAAACACCTATCTCGAGTGCCCAATGAAATTCTATCTCCGATATATAGCGGGATTTAAGGAGGTTGAACAAGTGACAGAAGATGTGGACAATCCAATGTTCGGTAACATCTTTCACTTTTGCATGGAGCAGATTTATAAGACCTTCGGCAACAGACAGATACAATCCGCAAACATAAAGGAATTAGCTGACAATACCAATTACATTAGCAATATGGTGGACAGAGGGTTCGCTGTACAACTCTTCAACAAAAAGGATGAGGGTGACGTCAGATATCAGAACAAATATAACGGACAACAACTGCTGAACCACTACGTCCTCAGAAAATTCATAAGGAATCAACTCCTTTACGATGCTCAATCCTGCCCTATAAGGATTTTGGGAACAGAGAAAAACGTGGAGCACATCATACATGTCAACGGCGGAATCAAGGTTAAACTCGGAGGAATAATCGACCGATATGACTTAGTGGCAGACAAAGACGGCACAGACCATGTCCGTGTAGTTGACTATAAAACCGGGTCAAACATGGTTAGCAAGTCAACAATGGAGGATATGTTCAAAGGTAACGCACACTTCATGTTACAAGCGTTCTACTACAGCGACATACTGATGGAGGAGAAACAATACGTAACAGATATCACCGGCAAAGACTCTTTACCAAATATCGTACCGACACTGATGTATGTGGCACAGCCTTTGAACGACAGGACACAATATCTCATACTTGACAAAAAAGACATTGACGATTTCTCCGCTATTAAGGAGTCATATCACGATGGCCTAATGAGTATCATTGAGGAAATATACAATCCAAACACGTCGTTCAAGCAATGTGAGGACGAGACAAAATGTGCGAATTGCCAATTTATTGACTTTTGTAAGAAATAATTCAACATGCGTAACACAAGCAACGTAGAAAAGATAATTTTAGGAATTGATCCTGGCACCAATCTCATGGGATATGGATTGATAAAAGTAAAAGGGAATAAGGCGGAGATGATAATGATGGGAGTGATTGAGCTGAGCAAATATGACAGCCATTATCTCAGACTGGGAAAAATATTCACAAGGGTGACAAGTATCATCGAAGAGTATAAACCAGACGAGATGGCCATCGAAGCACCGTTCTTCGGAAAGAACGTCCAGTCAATGCTGAAACTGGGAAGAGCACAGGGCGTAGCAATAACCGCCGCTATAATGAGGGACATACCCGTTCACGAATATGAGCCGAGAAAAATAAAAATCGCCATAACAGGTAACGGAAACGCATCAAAAGAACAAGTGGCAGGAATGTTACAGAGGATGCTACACATACCTAAAGATGACATGGACATACAACTTGACGCTACAGACGCTTTGGGCGCCGCATACTGTCATTTCATACAATACGGCAAGCCCGAAAGCGAAATTAAATTCTCGTCGTGGAAAGACTTTGTAAACAAAAACTCGGACAAAATACATATATAAAGAAAAAAACTAACTATATTTGTACGATAATTCTTAATTGCACATACATTATATTCAACAAATTAAACTCGTTGTGTATGAATATCACATCAAGAAAACAAAGCAGATAGTAATACAAACGAGTAACATTTTGATTGTCTTAGTTATAAAACAGATTAAATGACAAACAATGATTTTCCTTCAAGACAATACGCAATGGAGTACGGAACCTTTTTAGGTATTGCGTGGACAATTGTCTTTATAATATATGTTATGGGCTTTCGAACAGGCAACGGCTTGTTTTTTTTCCTCGGATTGACTGGATTAGCGTGCTTGCTGATATTACCTTTCATATTCGCTTGGAGAATAAAAAAACTACAACCAGATAATGAAGGGCTAGGCTTTATTAGGGCTCTTTCATTCACTATTAACCTTTTCATGTTTGCCTGCATTTTTACAGGAGCGTGCGAATTCGTCTACTTCAATTACATGGATGGCGGACAACTTACTGAAGCGGTAAGAAAAATGTTCACATCACCTGAAATGAAGGAAGCTTACACTAACATGGGCTTGAGTGAGACCTATTCCCAAATGCAAGATAACCTGACACAGGTAAGTAACTTGTCTGCTTTCGAGAAGACAGAAATGCTTTTTAACAGTAACTTTTTGTTTAGCGTAATCTTATTTCTGCCTGTCAGCCTGGTTGCTTCGTTAGAAAATAAAACAAAACTGTAATTCAGACGGCGACAATATAATATTAAAGAAAAAATCACGTATTGTTATGGATATTTCAGTAATAGTTCCGTTATACAACGAGGAAGAGTCACTTCCTGATTTACACGCATGGATTAAGCGTGTAATGGACAATAATAATTTTTCTTACGAGATAATTTTTGTAAACGACGGCTCTACCGACAAGTCATGGAACGTTATCGAGACTCTGGCAAAGAATAATACAGAAGTTCATGGTATTAAGTTCAGACGTAACTACGGAAAGAGTCCAGCATTATACTGTGGATTTGACAAGGCATGCGGTGACGTTGTCATCACTATGGACGCAGACTTACAAGACAGCCCTGACGAGATACCGGAACTTTACCGTATGATTATGGAAGAGGACTACGACTTGGTTAGCGGATTCAAGATGAACAGAAAAAAAGGTGACCCTCTATCCAAGACAATACCAACAAAGCTATTTAACGCTACAGCAAGAGCCGTTAGCGGTATCAAGAATCTTCACGACTTCAACTGCGGACTGAAGGCATACAAAAATGAGGTGGTAAAGAATATTGAAGTCTACGGAGAGATGCACAGATACATACCATATATCGCCAAGAATGCCGGCTTCGTGAAAATCGGAGAAAAGCCAGTACACCATCAGGCACGACAATATGGTGTCAGCAAGTTCATGGGATGGAACAGGTTCGTGAACGGCTATCTCGATCTTCTCAGCCTTTGGTTTATCAGCACATTCGGACGAAAACCAATGCATATCTTCGGTTTCATCGGAACACTGATGTTCTTTATCGGCTTTTGCGCCGTCATCACTGTGGGAGCAATAAAAATACACGCCTTGTGTACAGGTACACCACATCCACTGGTAACTAACTCTCCGTATTTTTACATCTCACTGACTATGATGATTTTGGGCACACAACTCTTCCTCACTGGATTCCTTGCTGACATGATAAGCAGAAGCTCACATGAGAGAAACAAATATCAGATAAGCAAGATGATTTAGTTAGTATTAATGATTAATAATTAAAAGAAGTACATTTTGAGATTTGCTAATAACATATTTTCAGCATTTTGTACGATTTTACTAATATTATCGTGCTCCTCAAATAATTGTCCTGTGGACAACTATGTATCATGCAATTATTATTTCTATGATTCAGAAGGAACATCTGTCTCATTGGCAGACACACTGACAATCAAGACTTTATTACCCGGATACAAGACAAGCTATATATACCGTAAGCTTGGATATGCCACAATCACTCTTGACTATCAGGACTCTACTTACATCAACAATGGATATGCGGAGACGACCAAGGAGGTGAGACGAGACACGATATTAGTCAACAAACTGACCAACAGTACTTACTTTCAGTTACCAATGAGCTATTTTAATGATGAAGACACTATAGTAATGTCATACTCCAGCATATCATTGTCTGACACAATTAAAGTGAGACACTATAGTTATCCACACATTGAACTTCCTGAATGTGGTGCGTATAGATTCCACACACTAAGGAACGTGACATCCACAGATAGAAACATAGATAAGATAGAGATCTCTAATCCGAAAGTTAACTATGACGGAAATGAAAACATCAAAATATATTTCAACGGTAGTGCGGAATAGTCTCTGTCTGATTATCACCTTTCTGTCAACAATGACAGTCTCAGGACAAACACTCTCTGGCTTGACAAAGGAAGGGAATAAGGTGGTCATCGACTCTACTATGAACATACAAAAACCCGAAGGTCCAACAAAATGGATTCCTCAAGACAACGAGTCAGATTACAAGACTACATTCTTTCAAGGTTTCACCCTATCTGTTGATTTAATAGGAGCGGGAATGCAGATTCTTGGAGATTATGGTAATATGGAAGCCGCACTGCGACTTAATCTCAAGAACACGTATTTTCCAATTGCTGAACTCGGATACGCAAAATGTGATATAACCGACGATGACACAAACATAACATTCAAGGATAATGCTCCTTACATAAGAATAGGATTCGACTATAATATACTGAAGGACAAACTTCAGGACAATAAACTATTTGTCGGTTTCAGATATGGTTTATCTAAATATGATTATGACATATCCGGTGCAGAAATGACAGATCCCATCTGGGGAGGTTCTGAGAACTTTCATCTGAATAACATAAGCACCACCAGCCAATGGTTAGAGCTATGCTTTGGTTGCCAAGTCAAGATAGTAAGTAATTTCCATATGGGATGGAGCATAAGATATAAATCAGAGTTACATTCCACGAAGAGTGATTATTCAAAACCATATTATATACCTGGTTACGGAACTACGGTGAACAGCAGTTGTTGGGGAGGAACGTACAATCTCATCTTTGATCTTAACTGGGGAAAAAAACACGGAAAATGAAAATATTCGGAATTGAGCAAAAGGACAACGCGGAAAAACATGACATCAAATGGTGGGGATGGATTCTACTTATCATTCTGATTGTAGGAACATATTTCGTTTATAGGGAACAACATCCTAACACCACGAATAATGGTATTTCCTGGACTTCCGCAAAAACTCAGAGATGTGAAGGAATGGTGTTCGGCACAATATACCACATCACCTACGAGGCAGAGAATGATATGCAGGAAGAGATAGTAAAGGTTTTACAAGAAGTGGACAATTCACTCTCTCCTTTTAACAAAGAATCTATTATCTCTGCTATAAATGATGGAAGAGACACCACAGTGAATGAGATGTTCACAGATGTGTTCACACTTGCCGAAAAGATATATAAAGACACGGATGGAGCTTTCGATATTACTGTCGCTCATCTTGTGAATCTCTGGGGCTTTGGCTTTAAGAACATTAAAAATGTGAATGAAGTTAAGGTGGATAGTCTGATGACTTATGTGGGATTGGATAAAGTGCAACTGAAAGACAGACATATACTGAAATCCCATAAAGAGACAATGCTTGACTGCGGAGCTATAGCAAAAGGATATGGTGTGGACGCTGTTGGCAAGTTTCTGGAGAAAAACAATGTGAAAAACTACATGGTGGAGATAGGTGGTGAAGTCAGGGTGAGAGGAAAGAACCCAAAAGGACAACTATGGAAAATAGGTATTAACAAACCTGTAGATGACTCACTATCACTGAACAGAGATATTGAACAAGTACTTAAAATCTCAGACCTATCTATGGCCACATCTGGAAATTATCGCAATTTCTACATCAAAGGTGGCAAGAAATACGCACATACCATAGACCCTCGTACAGGTTACCCTGTCCAGCACAACATACTGTCATCAACGGTGATAGCATCAGACTGCGCTACAGCAGATGCTTATGCAACGTCATTCATGGTACTGGGACTCGAAGAGTCAAAGAAAATTTTAGAACGTCACAAAGAACTAATGGCGTTCTTTATCTGCGCTGGAGAAAACGGAGAGACTGAGGAATGGATGACAGATAACATAAAAGAGTATATCTCGGAGTAATTTACTTTAATAAGAAGTATAAAAAAAAAGAATTAGACGATGTCACTTACAATGTTTGAACGGCTTCAGCAGCTACCTTTACTTCAAGGAATGAGCAATAACGACATTGAAAGTTTCGTATTCAAGGTTCAGCTTGACTTTCAACAACATATTGCTGGAGAGTACATGGCCGAGCAAGATGAGAATTGTAAAAAACTTATCTACGTTATAAACGGAGAACTAAAAACCATTTTTCGTGTTCCTTGCAATAACATAGTAGTGACAGAATATATAAAAGCACCAATTGCTATTGAGCCGTACAGCATGTTTGGAATGAGACAGCGATACACAAGAGATTATGTGTTCGAGACAGATGGCAGTACACTGGTAATTCCAAAGAATGTATTTCTGAACACACTGATGGATTATCCGATAATAAAAACCAACATGCTGAATCTTGTTTGTAACAAGATGCAACAAGCAAACAATCAACTCATGCTCAGCGAACCCGCATCAATAAAAAATAAAATAACAAGACTTGTGCGTGGGTATTGTTTGAATGACATAGGAGAAAAAGTGATAAAAATAAAAATGGAGACTATGGCGAATATTATCGGAGAAACAAGACTCAACGTCTCCAACACACTAAAACAACTTAACAACGAAGGACTTATATCACAACAACGAAACGCATTTACAGTATTTGACATGCGTAAGTTTATAAGTGCTTAACAATATCATTAAACAAAATATGAATCCATTTTTCACTACATACGAGTATATTCCTTTCGATAGAATCAAATTTGAGGATTATGAACCTGCAATAATGCGAGGTATCGAAGAAGAAGATAAAGACATAGAGAGTATTGTATCAAACAGAGATAAAGCAACGTTTGAAAACACTATTGAAGCACTCGACAATGCAGGTTCACTACTAGAGAATGTTGAGGAGTGTTTCTACAACCTTTTAAGTGCAGAGACAAATGACAATTTAGACAACCTTGCACAAAAACTGTCCCCTATTCTATCCGAACACTCAAACAACATACTTCTCAATCAAAAACTTTTTGAAAGAGTAAAAAGTGTATACAATGAATATAAGTCAAAAAACTTTGACGGGCTGACGACAGAACAAAAGACACTACTCGAAAAGAAGTACTCCGGATTCGTTAGAAACGGCGCATTACTTACAGATGAAGAGAAAACAAAATTACGTGATTATTCCTCTCAACTAAGCGTCTTATCGCTACAATTCTCACAGAATAAACTGAAAGAAACAAATGATTTCTTCCTGCATATCACTGATGAGAATGACCTGGAAGGCTTACCAGACAGTAGCAAGGAGGCTGCGAGAGAAGCTGCGAAGGAAAGAAATCTCGATGGATGGTGTATTACACTCCATGCCCCAAGTATGGTTCCTTTCATGACATACTCAACAAAGAGAACTCTTAGAGAGAAGGTGTACATGGCATATAACACAATATGCACTCACGACAATGACAACAACAACTATGAGATTGTTAGGAGCATTGTCAACCTGTCGCTGAAATTAGCGAATCTTCTAGGTTACAAAAACTATGCTGAATATGTACTCGAAAACAGAATGGCAGAGAACACAACACGTGTGTACTCTCTTCTTGACAATCTGATAGACGCATATATGCCAACGGCACGAAAAGAGGTTGATGATGTACGCAGTATAGCGAAAGAAATAGAAGGTGAGGACTTTGTAATGATGCCGTGGGACTTCGCATATTATTCTAACAAACTGAAAGAAAGGGAATATAACATCAACTCGGAGATGGTGCGTCCATATTTTGAGTTGTCAAAGGTTAAGGAGGGCGTCTTTGGTTTAGCCACGGAACTCTATGGAATAAAGTTCACAAAGAACGACAACGTACCTGTATATCACAAAGATGTAGAGGTGTACGACGTAATAGATAAGGACAATAAACCATTGGCAACTTTCTATTGCGATTTTCATCCGAGAAGCTCAAAGAAGTCTGGAGCATGGATGACAAACTTCAAGAGTGAGTATATAGACAAAAATGGAAAACGAATACTCCCTCAAGTTTCCATCGTAACAAACTTCACTAAGCCTACGCCAGACAAACCAGCATTGCTGACATTAGATGAGGTGGAGACATTCTTACATGAATTCGGACATTCTTTGCATGGAATATTCGCAAACACAAAGTATCGCTCGCTTAGCGGCACAAATGTATATTGGGACTTCGTCGAACTACCATCTCAATTCATGGAGAACTTTAGCGTGGAACGTGATTTTCTTATCACTTTCGCTCGACACTACAAGACCGGTGAAGTGATACCTGATGAACTGATAAAGAAAATCATCGACAGCAGAAACTTTAATGTAGCATATGCATGTATGAGACAAGTAAGTTTTGGGCTGCTCGACATGGCTTATTATACCATCACTGAACCATTAGAAGAAGACATAAGGACATTTGAGAAGAAAGCTTGGGAAAAGGCACAAGTAATAAACTCTGTCAACGAGACATGCATGAGCGTACAATTCTCACATATAATGGCAGGAGGATACTCGGCTGGATATTACTCATACAAATGGGCAGAAGTGCTTGACGCCGACGCATTCTCTCTATTCAAGAAAAATGGGATATTCAACAAGGAGACTGCGGACAGTTTCAGAAATAACATTCTGTCTAAAGGCGGAACTGAACATCCAATGAAGTTGTATGTTAGTTTTCGCGGTCAGGAGCCAACAATTGACGCTTTACTTAAAAGGAATGGTATCATACAATAACACTTATGTTATAAATGAAGATATTTAATTATATATATATACTGACAATGACATTATTATGTGTGTCGTGTTCAAAAGAAGATGACCTTAATGAACTGTTTATAGGAAAGAAATGGTTGATGACAGGAGCCACAATCAATGGCAATGTAATGAATTCTGAAGTAAAAAACCTATATCAGAGTGGTACGTCAGCATATTTTATTAATTTTGCCACGTCAAGTTTCAACGGAACATTGTCCGAAGGAACAAACATATCAGGAAATTGGTCTGCTGATGGAGAAAAGAAATCAATGACATTGTCTATAACACAAACAAGTGGAAACATAAGCGTCTTCGATAAAAACTTGTACACGATTCTTAAAAACATTAAGAAGTACGAGGGAGATTCAAATATTATGATTCTCAAACAAGACGATGATAACTATATACGCTTCTCCGCAAATCGATAAAATTATTGTTTTATGAGTGATCAACACAAACAATTAAATTTAGATTTACGTTATCTCCGCATGGCTCACATATGGGCTGAAAACTCCTATTGCAAAAGGCGACAGGTCGGGGCGCTCATCGTGAAAGACAAGATGATAATATCAGACGGGTACAACGGCACTCCTTCTGGATTCGAGAATGTCTGCGAAGACAACGGGAACACTACTCTACCCTATGTCTTACACGCCGAAGCGAACGCAATAACAAAAATCGCCAGGTCAAGCAACTCAAGTGACGGGTCAACATTATATGTGACCGCATCACCATGTATTGAATGCGCAAAACTTATAATACAAGCTGGCATCAAAAGGGTTGTATACTCTGAGAAATACAGACTTGAGGATGGAGTTGAATTGTTACGTAAAGCAGGTATAGACGTCCTTCTGCTTGAGGATAATAACATAGAAAAGAATAATAATTAACACAATATAAAAGATGAATATAAACCGCTCATCTAGATATATACCGCTTATATCAGCAGTCAGTGTAGTTATAGGAATAATCATCGGCACGTTCTTCGCAAACAGATTCTCCGGTAACAGACTGAATATCATCAACACGTCAAGTAACAAGCTAAACGACTTACTTCACATCATTGATGACCAATATGTTGACACTGTTAACATAGCGGATATTGTCGAACAGACCATGCCTAAGCTCCTGGACGAACTGGATCCACATTCCACATACATATCCGCTAAAGCCGCACAAGCCGCAAATGATGATTTAAGAGGCAGTTTCAGCGGCATCGGTGTTCAATTCACGATAAGAACAGATACAGTGAGAATCACAAACATCATCAAGGGAGGACCTTCTGAGAAGGTCGGACTGCTTGCGGGTGATAAGATAATATCGATTAATGACAAACCATTTGTCGGCTCCATAGTCACCAACGAAGAGACTATGCATCGTCTGAAAGGTGAGGCAGGAACAAAAGTGAAATTGGGAATCATACGAAGCGGAAGTAAGAAAACCAAATTCTTCACAATTGTCAGAGGTGATATACCAGTGAAAAGTGTGGACGCCACTTATATGATTGACAAACAACTGGGATATATCAAAATCAAGAGTTTTGGTGAGACAACATACGCCGAGTTGTTAACATCTCTTGCAGAACTGCAAGAGGAGGGATTCCAAGGACTTGTAATTGACTTACGCGATAACGGAGGAGGGTATCTGCAAAGCGCAATACAGATGATTAACGAGTTCTTACCAGAAAAGAGACTTATAGTATATACAAAAGGACGTAAATTCAAGAAGGAAGAGTACTACAGTGACGGAAGAGGATCATACGAGAACCTACCACTTATAATACTGACAAATGAGTTCTCTGCAAGTGCGTCTGAGATTTTCTCTGGAGCAATCCAAGATAATGACAGAGGAGTGATAATTGGCAGAAGAACATTCGGAAAGGGACTGGTACAGCAACCAATCGACTTCTCAGACGGCTCAATGCTCAGACTCACCGTGGCAAGATACTACACCCCATCTGGAAGATGTATACAAAAGCCTTATGTTAAGGGACATAGCAGAGAAGAGTATGAGATGGACCTCCTGACAAGATATGAGCATGGTGAGTTCTTTAATGAAGACTCAATACATCAGACGGGTGAGGAATATCACACAAGAATAGGACGTGTAGTATACGGCGGAGGAGGAATAATGCCAGATTACTTTGTGGCAGAAGACACGACCCAATACACGTCATATTATAACGAGGTATATAATAAAGGAATAATAACACAATTCTGTTTCGAATATGTTGACAACAACAGAAGCTCACTAAATGGCTTCAAACAAGCAGACGAGATTGTGCGTTACCTTCACAAACAAAACACAATGGATAAGTTCATCAAGTACTGTGACGATAAAGGTATCAAGAGACGCAATAATCTGATAATAAAGTCACAACATGTTCTCGAGAAGGCCGTGTATAGCGGAATCATATACTACATGCTTGACATGAACGAATACATGAAGTTTATTAATAAAGATGATGTCACATTGTTAAAGGCCATTGAGGTATATAAAAACAAAGAATATATTCCAAAAGCTAAGACAACGAAATCAAAAATTAAGAAATAGACAAGATGAGAATAGCATTACTGACATATTTTGCGGCAGACAATTACGGCGCAACATTACAAGCATATGCCACGATAAAAGCATTTGAAAGAGAAGGTCACAAAGTGGAACTCGTAAACTATGTAATACCTGAGCCAGAGAATCCATTATTCAAAAAAATCCTCCTATTGCCAAAATATCTAAAATTCAATAGTTTCAGAAAAAAATATTTCAAAAATATCACAAAGAAGTACAACAACTTAGAAGATTTGAGGAATGATCCGCCAAGAGCAGATTGTTATCTTGTAGGTAGTGATCAGACATGGAATCCTGAAATATCCAAACATATGGCGAAGGGTTTTTTCCTAGACTTTGGAAGCAAAGACATATTTAAGGTCACATATGCGACAAGCTTCGGCAAGGAGAAATGGGAAGATACAGAATGGATAAACTCAAAAGAAACAAAAGAATTATTAAATCAGTTTGACTTAATTTCAATAAGAGAAACTAGCGGATTAAATATTCTAAATGACTATTTTAGTATAAAGAATGTCACGAATGTTATTGATCCCGTACTACTCTTTGAAAACTACAATGACTTAACAGGAAATGTAAAAGAGAATAATAAGATTATTGCATATAAGCTTATAAACTCCGAAGCATTTTACAATATCTGTAGGAAAACAGGCAAATATTTTTCAACAAGAGTTCAAAGTATAGGCTCAATACGAAAAATTGATGGAATCGATTGTAACTATCCCGAATCACCTACAGAGTGGATTAAATGCATAGCTGGTGCCAAATATGTTATCACTGATTCATTTCATGGAGCAGTTTTCTCCATACTATATAGACGTCAATTTGTAATATGCGCATCCGATCCTAAAAGAATAACAAGGATAAAGTCGCTTTTAGACATTTTAGGTATTGAAGGAAGAATTTTGACCGAAAATGATGATGCTGAAAAATATTACAAACTACTCTCAACTCCTATAGACTACGATACAGTACATCTGAAACTAAAGAGATTGAGAGAAGAATCAATTAATTATATCAAACAGATTAACATTGAATATAAGAAAAGGATCCAAAACAAATAGTCAGTCCTTAAGAAGACGTTAACTTATTGTACAACAAGATAATAACACTCTTAAAATTGTATGTATATATTGGATTAACTGTCTTTGTACAATAAAACCTTGCGGATTATACGTGCACAAATCACCATCAAACAGTCGTCAGGCATCGCTTTTCTGGGACTTAGAGACAATGTTGGATTCAAAGCACCCGCTATTCGTGGTCGCAAATCTGACTGATAGGGAAGGCTTAGAGAAGGCATTTGCTCCACTCTTCTGTACAGGCAATTGCCGTCCTCCTAAGCCGATTAGCCTGATGACCGGGCTGCTTATACTTCATCCGAGCTTGTACATTTCCGTCACCGTATTGGCTAGAAAGACGTGGAGCTTATCCTGATGGGAAGCATATGCGTCAATGTCGCCATGGAGGATAAGAGGAAGGAGAAAGAGTACAAGAAGAGTAATAAGGACGGACGCGTGCGTAAGAGTGACAGGGAGCAGACAGCATTCATAGACTCCACTATTCAGGAGAAGAGCGTGACGTTTCCGACGTAACCATCCCAAATGAGACGTTCATGCAAAAACAAAGAGGGTGTGTCAAAATAGGCACATCCTCTTTTTTTACGCAAAGCCCCGACTTTCTCAAGCCAGGGCTTTGTTATGTCGTAAAGTTTTTGTACCTTTACAACATGCCAAATAAAATATCACAAAAGTACCACTTTCGTCCGTATTGTCCAAATCAGACGATACTTTTTCCGCAAAGAATCGACAAGGATATAGCGGAAAATGATCCTGTGCGCTTAATCAGCAGTATAGTTGAGGACCTCGACCTGTCATCATTCCGCAAGTTGTACAGGGAGCGCGGCCGCAGTCCCTACGACCCAAAGATGCTTCTGAAGGTAGTCATCTATGCCTACATGAACAACATCTATTCCTGTCGCAAGATAGAGAAGGCGTTGAAGCGTGACATCCACTTCATCTGGCTGGCAGGCTATGAGCAGCCGGACTTCATCACCATCAACCGTTTCCGCAACCGTGTGAAGAATGAGATAAACAATGTCTTCACCCAGTTGGTATTGCTTCTCTCTGTCAAGGGCTTTGTGAGTCTGGACGTTGAGTACATAGACGGCACGAAGATTGAGTCGAAGGCCAACAAGTACACCTTCGTATGGCGCAAGAGCGTGGAGAAGAACCGCGCCAAGCTGATGGAGAAGGTGAAAGTACTTCTCTCTCAGATTGACGATGCCATCGCTCAGGACAAATCCGCAGAGGATGAAGGTGTATGCTTTACCCCGGAGACGCTGACTGAGATTGCAGACGAGCTGCGCCAGTCTCTCGAAGAGCATCCTGAACCTAAGAATAAGGAAGAGAAGAAGGCTATCCGCGAGAGGAAGAGGCAAGTCAGACAGATAGAGCAGATGCGCGACAAGCTGTCAGAATACAACACACATATTGAGACGCTGGGTGAGCGCAACTCCTGCAGCAAGACCGATCCTGACGCCACCTTTATGCGCATGAAGGAGGATGCAATGAACAACGGGCAGACCAAGCCGGGCTATAACCTGCAAATAGGCACCGAGAACCAGTTTGTCACCGACTTCGCCCTGTTCCACAATCCCAACGACACGGGGACGATGAAACCATTCCTTGATTCCTTCTACAACCGATATGGCCGATTTGCTAAGGAAGTGTGCGCCGACTCGGGCTATGGCAGCGAGGAGAACTACTCCTTCATGGAGAGTCACGACATGGAGGCTTACGTCAAATACAACTACTTCCACAAAGAGCAGAAGCGGGCCTTCAAGCAAGACATCTTCCGGATAGAAAACCTGTACTACAACCCAGATGGGGATTACTTCGTCTGTCCGATGGGGCAGCATATGGAAAGAGTGGGTACCAGGCACAATAAGACAGAGAGGGGATACCTGACTGTAAATGCCGTCTACAGGGCGCACAGGTGTGATGGATGCCCACTCCGATGGGGATGCTACAAGCGAAAAACGGGAAACAGGGAAATCGAGGTCAATCACCAGCTTATGGAATACAAGCGAAAAGCTCGTGAGCGGCTAACATCAGAGAAAGGACTGGAACATCGCTCCAAACGCCCGATAGAACCAGAGGCTGTATTCGGACAGATGAAATACAACATGGGATACAAGCGATTCCGCCACTTCGGAAAGGACAAGGTCAATATGGACTTTGCCTTCTTTGCCATTGCCTTCAACATCAAGAAAATGGCAGCAATAGTCCGAAAACGGGAGAAAATGCGCACCATTGCGGGATTTTTCGTATCATATAAGCTAATATGGGGATTAGGCCGGACATTCCATGCAAAAAACACAAAAATGGCAGCATAGAACTCTATGCCACCATTGCGAATACAGAAAAGAGGATGTGCCTATTTTGACACACCCTCTTTTTTGCTTTCCTATTGTAAGAGAAAAACATCATAAACATGTATACAATGCTATTACAAAGAAGCACGAACAAAGCTAAAACACTCTAGTCATAATAACGAAAAAAGCAACATATAACAACATAATAATAACTATACCATTTCGCACATTTTTCATTGTCCTATATTACCACAAAATATATTGACGTGTGTTCACTAAAAAATGTTTTCAGAAATTTTCCCGTGTCTTATTCGACGTCTGAAAATCTTAGGTTAGGAAGTTGAAAAGTTCAGGTTAGGATTTTTAAATTCTCAGACCTGTATGTAGACTACATCCTAACCTGAGAATTTCAAAAAAGAGACACAAGATTTTTAAAAGCATTATAATAAGATTATCAGTAAGTTAACCTATTTTTTTTAAAAAATAGGCATAGGAAGTTTCGTCACATACCATATTGTCCATTATTCCCCCTTATTTTTTTATTGACGACAATAATAAAAATACAAAAGACGTGGGAACTTCCTAAACCTTGTTAACTATAACAACTTATCATATAAGAAATAAACGATGAGTAACTAGTCGTCCCTCATAAAGCCCCCTTTTCCGTTCATGCATA
>FLNY01004240.1_pt1 | contig 95751 bp, 66 predicted proteins | sample 1140381 | NCBI WGS metagenome assembly FLNY01 (sample SAMEA3878172, study PRJEB12797) | bioreactor metagenome | biome: Moose rumen | place: Sweden | collected 2011-10
CTTGAACTCGTAGATATCTTCAACAAGAAATCCAAACCTGCAGAGGCCAGGCTCAATCTCGCCAGATGGTACAACAGGATGGAGGCATTTGGCGAGGAAGGTTTCAACAAGGTCATAGAAACCTTCGAGAATCACAATGCTACCATCATCAACTACTTCCAGGACAGGCTCACCAATGCATCTGCTGAATCCTTCAATGCTAAAATCAAAGCTTTCAGAACACAGTTCAGAGGGGTTGGAGACATCAGGTTCTTTATGTATAGGCTGGCCACACTTTATTCTTGATTAGCTCAAGCCTTACCAACCTGGTAAATCCGCTGAGCCCAAAAAGACGCGAAATGCTGACAATCTGACTGTGCGATAACATTGCTCTATATGGCAGGTAAAAGCAAATAAATCCTCTTAAGTTTGCTTCTTTGGAAAGAAAACTGTAACTTTGGAGCTGGGAAAGTGGTAAATAGCGTATCAAAATCAGATATTATGAAAATGAAGTGCATTTTAGCATTCCTGCTTACGATAGTGGCAGGCTTGCAGCAGATGTGGGCACAGGAAGCTGATGTTTACAACCTGTGGATAGCAGGCACGCAGGTGACGTCGGAGAACAAGGGCGACGTCCTCGGCACGGGCGGCACCGTCTCGTTCGACCCTGGCACAAACATCCTGACGCTCAACGGAGTCAGCATCAGTTCCGACGAAGGCATTGAGTCGCAAATGCCTGACCTAAGCATAAACGTGCAGGGAGAGAACACGATAACCACAGTCACCGTTGACGCCATCTATCTGAAAGCGGCAAGCGGCACGGCAACCATCCTCGGCAATGGCACATTGGTTGCCAACTCGAGGAGCGGTGTCGGCATACATACCACCCAAAACCTTCTGCTCAAGGACGGCGTGAAGATTACAGCGAACAGCTACGCCTCCCACGCCATGCAAGGCTCGAAGGCAAAGAGATTGTCTCCGTATCCGACGCTCACCATGCAGGGAAGTGAGACCAAGCTGACTGCAACGGTCACTCGCTCGAAGGGTTCATTGGTTACTTTCTCAGAACTAATCCTGAATGACGGTCTCGAAATCCTTGAGCCAGAGGGAGCAGAGTTCCTTGAGAACGTCGGCATCGTGAACAGCGGCGCAACTGTCGCAACGACAGCAACGGTCGTAATAGGCGCTCCTGAACCTGAAACCTATGCTGTGCTTAGCGATGACGGGAAGAGCGTGACGTTCTACTACGACACAGAGAAGCAGAGCCGCCAGGGTGCGATGGAGATAAACAATAAAAACAGAAGCTATGCAGACGGAAATCCCAATCCCTATGGAACAGCCGTGACTGCAACCTTCGATGCCTCTTTTGCCGACTTTCGCCCCACAAGCACAGCCTACCTCTTCGATAGCTGCTTTGACCTGACTGACATCTTCGGCATGGAGTACCTGCATACGGAAGATGTCACAGACATGACAGACATGTTCGATAAATGCTATGCCTTGACAAGTCTTGACCTGTCGGGCTTCAACACGGCAAAAGTCACAAGCATGAGTCGTATGTTCGAAGAATGTCGTAGCCTGAAGAGCCTTGACCTGTCGAGTTTCAATACGTCTAATGTGACAAACATGCATTGGATGTTCTATTTATGTAATAAAATGAAGGTCATCAAAGTAAGTGAAGGCTGGAGTACGGAGAGCGTCGTCGACTCCAACGATATGTTCTTTAGCTGCTCGGAACTCGTAGGCGGTGCAGGCACGACATACAATATCAGCTACAACGATGCCTCCTATGCCCACATCGACGGCGGCCCGAGCAACCCCGGCTACTTCACCGACGTCAACGCTGAGCCTGTGCCCGTCTTATACAAACTACTTGTTGCCGGAACTATTGTAAAGACAGGAAACAAGGACGACGTGCTTGGCGACGGCACCGTAAGGTTCGACCCAGAGACAAGCACACTGACGCTCACGAATGCCAACATACTGACTGATAAAGAAGAAGCCATCTATACGGAAATCAATCTTAACATTGTGCTCGAAGGCGAGAATACATTGAGCGGCAGCAATGCGGGCATTGGTGCAAGCTCAGACATACGTCTCACCATTTCAGGCCCGGGTTCTCTCTATGCCACAGGAAGCATTTGTGGCATAGGATCTGCATACCTGACCATAAAAGACAATGCGCAAGTGAAAGCCGAAGGCGGCTCGTATGGCATATATGCCGCTATTTCCACCTTTGAAGGGGAAAAGACCATCATCATGATGAAGGGAAAAGCAGGAGCCATCTCGAGCAGTTCCCTCACGCTGAACGATGATCTGGTAATCAGCATGCCTGAGGGCGCTCGCTTCAAAGGTGTAGGAGTCATGGAAGGTGCCATCGTTGATGCCAAAAACAATGTCATCAAGAATGAGTGGGTCATCATTGCCAGTCAGGATTACATCACAGGCATCAGTCAAATCGTAAATAGTAAATCCTCAAATAATAGTAAATGGTATAACCTTGCCGGGCAGCAAATCGTAAATAGTAAATCGTCAAACCGTAAATTACCTCAGGGCATTGTCATCAAAGATGGCAGGAAAGTCCTCATGAAGTAACGTCTTATTTCCTGCGTCAACATAAAATAAAGCAGAATTTATTTTGCGATGTGCATACTTATTCGTAACTTTGCAAGCCGAAAGAATGTTTAACATCTAAAATAGCTATCAACATGAAATTCCTTACTGACGAGAAACTCGTTATCGTTGGTGCCGGTGGCATGATCGGTTCCAACATGGTGCAGAGCGTCCTGATGCTCGGCCTCACTCCCAACATTTGTCTGTATGACATCTATGAACCCGGCGTTCACGGCGTTTACGACGAGATGTGCCACTGCGCTTTCCCTGGCGCTAACATCTCCTACACCGTCGACCCCGCCGTGGCTTTCACGGGTGCCAAGTACATCATCTCCAGCGGCGGTGCTCCTCGCAAGGAAGGCATGACGCGCGAAGATTTGCTCAAGGGCAACTGCCAGATTGCTGCTGAGTTCGGCGAGAACATCAAGAAGTACTGCCCCGACGTGAAGCACGTCGTCGTCATCTTCAATCCTGCCGACGTGACAGCCCTCACAGCCCTCATCCACTCAGGCCTGAAGCCCAACCAGCTCACCTCACTGGCAGCCCTCGACTCTACACGTCTGCAGCAGCAGCTCGCTCAGGAGTTCGGCGTGCAGCAGGACAAAGTGACCGACGCCTACACCTATGGCGGCCACGGCGAACAGATGGCAGTCTTCGCTTCGAAAGCAAAAATCGACGGCAAGCCCCTCAGCGAGCTTCCCCTCACAGCAGAGCGTTGGGCAGAGATTAAACACATGACCACCCAGGGCGGCTCGAATATCATCAAGCTGCGTGGACGTTCTTCGTTCCAAAGCCCCGCTTACCAGGCTGTCAAGATGATAGAAGGCGCCATGGGCGGCGAGCCCTTCAAGTGGCCCGCAGGTTGCTACGTCAACTGCGACAAATGTGGTTTCAAGAACGTCATGATGGCAATGCCTACCGTCATCGACAAGGACGGCGTCCACTTCACCGCTCCCGAAGGCACCGCAGAGGAAATGGCTGCCCTCCAGGCTTCTTACGAACACCTGCAGAAGATGCGCGACGAAATCATCGAGCTCGGCATCATTCCTCCCGTAGCTAATTGGAAGGAAGACAACGCCAACCTGTAATATATTTAGGTTCGCGCGTACATTATTTATATATTTATATAGGAGGCGAAGACAAAAGCCTCTCTATGCAATGATGAAAGTCAGCACGCGGCGACATGAAACGCCGCGTGCTGCGTTTCCCTACATTCAACTCAGGAAAAACCATCACCCGACGCGGCGTTTTCGGTCAAACGCATGCCGTAAGCCGACACTTAGTGTAATTTTTTGCAAAAAAGCTTTGCCAATTCAAAAAGTATGTGTAATTTTGCGCCGCATTTTCGCTATATAAACAAATTAACTAACCTAAACAACAAAACAAAGAGACAATGATTGTAGTACCCGTAAAAGAAGGTGAGAACATCGAGAGAGCTCTGAAGAAGTTCAAGCGCAAGTACGAAAAGACCGGTGTGGTGAAGGAACTCCGTGCCCGCCAGCAGTACGACAAGCCCTCAGTTCTGAAGCGCCTCGCTATGGAACGTGCCGTCTATGTGCAGAAGCTCCATCGCGTAGAAGATTAAAAGACCTTAAATTTTTTGCCATTCTCTTGGAATTGTCAAAAAAAACAGCTACCTTCGCACTGTAATCAGTAAGCGAAGTGCGTGAATTGGATTGAAAACTTCATAGACTACCTTCGGTACGAACGGAATTACTCCAGCAGGACGACCGAAGGCTATCAAGCCGACTTGGAAGCGTTCAAGCGGTTCTATGAGGCAATAGACAGCAACTTGAGCTGGGCAGAAATGCCCGCCGACATCGTCCGGCAATGGGTGATGGAGATGATGGACAAGGGTAACTCGGCCACCAGCGTGCGCCGGCGCCTCAGTTCGCTCCGTTCCTTCTACAAGTTCCTGCTGCGACGCAGACTCGTCACCAAAGACCCTGTGCACAACATGTCAGGGCCCCAAGTGGAAAAGAAACTGCCCGCCTTCGTTCGCGAAAAAGAAATGGACAGACTCCTCGACGGAGACTTCTTCGGAGAAGACTACCCAGGGAAACGCGACCGCATGATGCTGCTCACGTTCTATTCCACAGGAATTCGACTCTCTGAACTCGTCGGTCTCGATGACAAGGACATTGACCTGGACCAGATGCAACTCAAAGTCACAGGAAAGCGCAACAAACAACGCATCATTCCTTATGGCGATGAGTACGGCGACAGCCTGAGGCAGTATCTTGTCGAGCGCGACAGTTTCGTAAAGCGACAGAAGATGGGGACAGAGTCATGTCTCTTCCTCGACGAGAAGACCGGAAAAAGGATGTCGCCTGGCAAGGTTCGGAGCATCGTCAAAAAGTACCTGTCGATGGTCACGACGCAACAACGCAACAGCCCACATGTGCTTCGGCACACGTTTGCCACCGCAATGCTCAACCACAATGCCGACCTGCAGTCTGTCAAGGAACTGCTCGGGCACGAAAGCCTGTCAACAACAGAAATCTACACGCACACCACTTTCGAGCAATTGAAAGAAATGTATAACCAAGCCCATCCACGGGCTAAAACAAAAGGAGGTAACTATGGAAATCAAAATTCAAGCAATCCATTTTGAGATGGCAGAGAAGCTGGAGAAGTTCATCGAGAAGAAACTCTCCAAACTCGCAAAGTTCAACGACGAAATAGGAAGGATAGAGGTGTCACTGAAAGTTGTGAAACCTGAGACTGCACTGAACAAGGAAGCCGCTCTGAAAGCAATACTGCCAGGAACTGAATTGTTCGCTCAGGAAACATGCAACACATTTGAGGAAGCAATCGACAAAACAGTAGAATCCTTGCTGCGGCAAGCTTCCAAATATAAAGAAAAGCAAAAAAATCGTTAAAAAAACGACGAAACGTTTTGCTGGTTCAAAAAATATATGTAATTTTGCAGCCGATTAGGCGCTTTTTGAACGTCTAAAGGCTGTAGAATGCCTCTTTAGCTCAGTTGGCCAGAGCACGTGATTTGTAATCTCGGGGTCGTTGGTTCGAATCCGACAAGAGGCTCAACAGGACCAAGAGTGGTCCGCTGAACAGAAAACAAAAAGGGTGGTTACCAGAGTGGCCAAATGGGGCAGACTGTAAATCTGCTGGCTTTCGCCTTCGGTGGTTCGAATCCATCACCACCCACATCTTGCTGAAAGAACATGCGGAAGTAGCTCAGTCGATAGAGCACTAGCCTTCCAAGCTGGGGGTCGCGGGTTTGAGCCCCGTCTTCCGCTCTACAAAGGTGAGATGTAAGATAACAGGTATTGCTGCTTTAGCTCAGTGGTAGAGCGCATCCTTGGTAAGGATGAGGTCCCGAGTTCAACTCTCGGAAGCAGCTCAAGAAAGATTAAGACAACTAACTACATTATTTAATATAGTAAAAACAAACGTTATGGCAAAAGAAAAATTCGAAAGAACCAAACCGCATGTAAACATCGGTACTATTGGTCACGTCGATCATGGTAAGACTACCTTGACCGCAGCTATCACCACCGTTCTGGCAAAGCAGGGCCTCTCTGAGGTCAAGTCTTTCGACCAGATTGACAACGCTCCCGAGGAAAAGGAGCGTGGTATCACCATCAACACCGCTCACGTCGAGTACGAGACAGCAAAGCGTCACTATGCACACGTGGACTGCCCGGGTCACGCTGACTATGTAAAGAACATGGTAACTGGTGCTGCCCAGATGGACGGTGCTATCATCGTGGTTGCTGCAACTGACGGTCCTATGCCTCAGACCCGTGAGCACATCCTGCTCGCTCGTCAGGTGAACGTTCCCCGTCTGGTTGTGTTCCTGAACAAGTGCGACATGGTCGAGGACGAGGAGATGCTCGAACTCGTTGAGATGGAAATGCAGGAGCTTCTTGCTCAGTATGAGTTCGAGGAGGATACTCCATTCATCCGTGGCTCTGCCCTCGGTGCTCTGAACGGCGTGCCCGAATGGGAAGCTAAGGTTATGGAGCTCATGGACGCTTGCGACAACTGGATCCAGGAGCCCGTGCGCGACAAGGATAAGGCATTCTTGATGCCCGTCGAGGACGTCTTCTCTATCACAGGTCGTGGCACCGTTGCTACCGGTCGTATCGAGACTGGTGTAGTTAAGGTTGGTGACGAAGTTCAGATCCTCGGTCTTGGTGAGGACAAGAAGTCTGTCATCACTGGCGTTGAGATGTTCCGCAAGATTCTCGACGAAGGTGAAGCTGGCGATAACGTAGGTCTGCTCCTCCGTGGTATCGACAAGAACGAGGTTAAGCGTGGTATGGTTATCACCCACCCGGGTGCCATCACACCTCACAAGGGCTTCAAGGCTTCCATCTATGTCCTAAAGAAGGAAGAGGGTGGCCGTCACACTCCCTTCGGCAATAAGTATCGTCCTCAGTTCTACCTGCGCACCATGGACTGCACCGGTGAGATTCACCTTCCCGATGGAATCGAAATGGTAATGCCTGGTGATAACGTAGAGATCAAGGTTGAGCTCATCTACGCTGTGGCTCTGAACGTAGGTCTCCGCTTCGCTATCCGTGAGGGTGGCCGCACTGTAGGCTCTGGTCAGATTACAGAAGTGTTTGACTAAAGAACAACTTTCGAGGTAATACTCAAAGACAAATAGAATTGGGTGGGTGGACAATGTCTGCCCACCCAAAACACGGGAATAGCTCAGTTGGTAGAGCATCGGTCTCCAAAACCGAGGGTCGTGAGTTCGAGTCTTACTTCCCGTGCTAAAACATAAAAGATATGTTCAAGAATATTAAGAAGTATTGTAAGGAATCATACGAAGAACTTGTGCACCAAACAACTTGGCCTACACGTTCAGAGCTCATGAGCAGTGCTGTTGTAGTATTAACTGCTTCCCTATGCATAGCACTGGTCGTTTTTGTTATGGACTTCGTGTTCCAGTCAGGAATGGAAGTTATCTATGGTTTGCTGCGATAAAGATTCTCTCAGGAAATGGCAGACGCTGGAATGAAATGGTACGTTTTGCGTGCTATCAGTGGTAAGGAAGGCAAGGTTAAGGAGGTAATCGATGCACTGATGAACAATGTGCCCGATTTCGCCAAACATGTCTCTCAGGTGCTTATTCCTACTGAGAAGGTCGTTACCGTCTCTGCGGGCAAGCGCAAGATTAAAGAGAAGAATCGCTACCCTGGTTATGTCTTCGTTGAGGCAGAGCTGGTGGGAGAGACTCAGGCTCGTTTGCGCGAGGTGTCTAATGTGATGGGCTTCCTAAATGACTCACGCTCAAGCAACAAGCCTATGCCTCTGCGCCCTGCTGAAGTCAGTCAGATGCTGGGCACTATCGACGAGATGGCAGAGATAGCTGAAGATGTTTTCATCTCCTTCGAGGTTGGTGAAAGCGTTAAGGTGACAGACGGTCCGTTCAGCGGATTTGATGCTACTGTCGAAGAGGTGAATAACGAAAAGAAGAAGCTGAAGGTTATGGTCAAGATCTTCGGACGTAAGACGCCCGTTGAACTTGGTTTCACACAGGTTGAGAAACTTTAAGGCATTCTGTTACGTGCTCTTGAAGTCTCACATTATCAATAATTATAAAGTATAATCAAATGGCTAAAGAAGTTGCTGGATTAATCAAATTACAGATTAAAGGAGGCGCTGCAAATCCATCTCCCCCAGTAGGCCCTGCATTGGGTTCTAAGGGAATCAACATCATGGATTTCTGCAAAGCATTCAATGCCAGAACGCAGGATCGTGCCGGCAAGGTGCTGCCTGTCATCATTACTTACTATACGGATAAGTCTTATGACTTCGTTGTCAAGACACCTCCCGTTCCGGTACAGTTGATGGAGGCCGCCAAGCTCAAGGGCGGTAGTGCAGAACCCAACCGCAAGAAGGTTGCCCAGATTACCTGGGACCAGGTTCGCACCATTGCTCAGGACAAGATGCCTGACCTGAATTGCTTTACAGTTGAGTCTGCAATGAAATTGGTTGCAGGTACAGCCAGAAGTATGGGTATCACTGTCAAGGGTGAGTTCCCTGGTGAATAATTTAAACTTCAATTAAGATGAGTAAACTGACAAAGAATCAGAAGTTGGTAGCTGATAAGATTGAAGCAGGGAAGGCATACACCTTGAAGGAGGCTTCAGCCTTGGTGAAGGAGATTACCACCACCAAGTTTGATGCTTCCGTTGATATCGATGTGCGTCTGGGCGTTGACCCCAGAAAGGCAAACCAGATGGTTCGTGGCGTTGTGTCGCTGCCCAATGGTACGGGTAAGGTGACTCGCGTGCTCTGCCTCTGCACACCGGATGCTGAAGCTGCTGCTAAGGAAGCAGGTGCTGACTATGTAGGTCTCGATGAGTACATCGAGAAGATTAAGGGTGGTTGGACTGATATCGACGTCATCATCACGATGCCCTCTATCATGGGCAAGATTGGTGCGCTGGGTCGTGTGCTTGGTCCCCGTGGCTTGATGCCTAACCCTAAGAGTGGAACTGTAACGATGGATGTAGCCAAGGCTGTCCGTGAGGTGAAGCAGGGTAAGATTGACTTCAAGGTCGACAAGACTGGTATCGTGCATACCTCTATCGGCAAGGTGTCTTTCACTGCTGACATGATTGCTCAGAATGCAAAGGAGTTCATCTCGACTATCATCAAGTTGAAGCCTGCTGCTGCTAAGGGTACATACATCAAGAGTATTTATCTTTCAAGTACGATGAGCCGCGGCATCAAGGTTGATCCAAAGGCTACTGAGGAAATCTAAAAAGCTGTAACATCATGAGAAAGGAAGATAAAATTGCAGTTATCGCGCAGCTTGGCGAACTGCTGAAGCAGTATCCCCACTTCTACTTTGTGGATGTGGAGGGCATGAATGCTGCCAGCACGAGCAGCTTGCGTCGCAAGTGTTTTGAGAAGGGCCTGAAGATGGTCGTTGTCAAGAACACTCTGATGATTAAGGCTCTTGAGAATGCAGAAGAGAACTTTGATGAGTTGAAGCCTGTATTGGTTGGTACGACAGCGCTTATGCTGACCGAGACTGCCAATGCTCCTGCCAAGCTCATCAAGGAGCTGAACAGCAAGAAACAGGAGAAGCCCGCTTTCAAGGCTGCTTATGCCGAGGGTGCTATCTATGTTGGTGCAGACCAGCTGAACACTCTCGCTGCTCTGAAGAGCAAGAACGAACTGATTGCAGACGTAATTGCAGCCCTCGAGTCTCCGATTATGAACGTGCTGAGTGCACTGGAAAACAAGGAGAATGCCCAGGCCGCAGAGCCAGTCGCAGAGGCTGCTCCCGCCGCAGAGACTGCACCTGCAACAGAACCTGAAACCGCAGCTGAACCTGCTGCTGAGTAATTAACCAAGTATAATAACAACTTAAATACATTAAAGAAATGGCTGATATTAAGGCTATTGCTGCTGAGCTCGTAGCGCTCACAGTACAGGAAGTAATTGATCTTAAGAACGAACTTAAGGAGACTTATGGCATCGAGCCCGCTGCTGCTGCTGTAGTAGTTGCTGCAGGTGGCGAAGGTGGTGGTGGTGCTGCTGAGGAGAAGACCGACTTCGATGTTGTCCTCAAGAGTGCAGGTGCTGCTAAGCTGCAGGTTGTCAAGGCTGTCAAGGAAGCTTGCGGTCTCGGCCTGAAGGAAGCAAAGGAAATGGTCGACGGCGCTCCCAGCGTGCTGAAGGAAGGCATGCCTAAGGCTGACGCAGAGGCTCTGAAGAAGACCCTCGAGGAAGCTGGTGCTGAAGTCGAACTGAAGTAATACTCACCCTGAAAAGGGACTTAGGTAAAGGATCCTCTGGTAGAGGGTTCTTTGCCTTTTTGTGTCTATAAACTTCGTTGTGAGTTTTCGCACAAAATATAAGTCCTTCATCTTCAGGCGGTGAGTAGCATCGAAAAACGCGACGTGTCGCGATGCCAAACGCGACGTGTCGCGATGCCAAACATGACGTGTCGCGATTGCAAAGATGACGTGCCGCGTTGGCGAACTAGGTGTGCAACATATAAATCTCGAGAACACAATATCAAGTATAGATGGCTAACAAAAAGAATCAGAGAATTAATTTCGCTTCCGTGAAGAGTCCGTTGGCTTATCCGGACTTTCTGGAAGTGCAGCTGAAGTCGTTCAAGGACTTCCTCCAACTTGACACTCCTCCCGAACAGAGGAAGAATGATGGCTTGTACAAGGTCTTCTCCGAGAACTTCCCGATTAATGACACTCGTAACAACTTTAATCTGGAGTTTCTCGACTATTTCATTGACCCCCCTCGCTATACCATCGAGGAGTGTCTGGAGCGCGACCTCACCTACAGTGTGCCTTTGAAGGCGAAGCTGAAGTTGAGCTGCGACGACCCCGACCATGAAGACTTCGACACAGTGGTTCAGGACGTGTTCCTGGGCTTCATCCCCTACATGACGGACAACGGCACTTTCATCATCAATGGTGCCGAGCGCGTTGTGGTTTCACAGTTGCACCGCTCGCCCGGTGTCTTCTTCGGCAGCAGTGTGCATGCCAACGGCTCTCTGCTCTACTCTGCCCGCATCATCCCATTCAAGGGCAGTTGGATAGAGTTCGCTACGGACATTAATAATGTAATGTACGCGTACATCGACCGTAAGAAGAAGTTGCCCGTAACGACTCTGCTTCGTGCCATCGGCTTTGAGAACGATAAGGACATCCTGCAGATTTTCAACCTGGCCGAGGAGGTAAAGGCTACCCGCGAGAACCTGAAGAAGCATCTCGGCCAGAAGCTCGCAGCCCGTGTGCTCAAGAGCTGGATTGAAGACTTCGTCGACGAGGATACCGGCGAAGTGGTATCTATCGAGCGAAACGAGATTATCCTCGAACGCGAGAGCGTGCTCGACGAAGAAGCCATCGAGCAGATTATGTCCAGCAATGTGCCTTCTATCCTTGTCCACAAGGAAGATGCACAGTCCTCCGACTACAGCATCATCTTCAACACATTCCAGAAGGATGCCACCAACAGCGAGAAGGAAGCCATCAGCTATATCTACCGTCAGCTGCGTAATGCTGACCCCGTGGATGATGCCAGCGCCAAGGAAGTCATCCTCAACCTCTTCTTCAGCGAGAAACGTTACGACCTCGGTGAGGTGGGCCGCTATCGTATCAACCACAAGCTTGGCCTCGACACCGACCCAAGCGTGCGTGTGCTGACCAAGGAGGACATCATCGAGATTATCAAGTACCTCATCGAACTCGTTAACTCAAAGGCAAATGTCGATGATATCGACCACCTGAGCAACCGTCGCGTCCGCACCGTAGGCGAGCAGCTTGCTAACCAGTTCGCCATCGGCCTGGCTCGTATGATTCGCACCATTCGTGAACGCATGAATGTCCGCGACAACGAGGTGTTCACACCGACAGACCTGCTGACAAGCAAGAGCCTGGGCGGTGTCATCAACAGCTTCTTCGGCACAAACGCTCTGAGCCAGTTCATGGACCAGACGAACCCGCTGGCCGAAGTGACACACAAGCGTCGCCTCTCTGCCCTCGGCCCCGGCGGTCTTTCCCGTGAACGTGCCGGCTTCGAGGTGCGCGACGTACACTATACTCACTACGGACGTCTCTGTCCTATCGAGTCTCCTGAAGGTCCAAACATCGGTCTGATTTCGTCTCTCTGCGTCTATGCAAAGATTAACGACCTGGGCTTCATCGAGACACCCTATCGTAAGGTAGAGGATGGCAAGGTCGACCTCTCTCCCGAAGGCGTTCGCTACATGACGGCCGAAGAGGAGAATGGTCTCATCATCGGTCAGGGCAATGCACCCCTCAATGATGACGGTACCTTCATCCGCACCAAGGTGAAGTGTCGCCAGGACGACGACTATCCAGTCGTTCCTCCCTCCGAGGTCAACCTCATGGACGTTGCTCCTCAGCAGATTGCCTCCATCGCTGCTGCCCTTATTCCTTTCCTCGAGCACGACGATGCTCACCGTGCCCTGATGGGCTCGAACATGATGCGTCAGGCTGTGCCTTTGATGCGTACCGAGGCTCCTATCGTCGGCACTGGCATCGAGCGTCAGGTCTGCGAAGACTCTCGCACGATGATTACAGCCGAAGGCGACGGCGTGGTCGAATATGTAGATGCAACCACCATCCGCATCCTTTATGACCGCACTGAAGACGAGGAATTCGTTAGCTTCGAGCCTGCCTTGAAGGAATATCGCATCCCCAAGTTCCGTCGCACGAACCAGAACATGACCATCGACCTCCGTCCTATCTGCAATAAGGGAGACAAGGTTGTGAAGGGTCAGATTCTGACAGAAGGTTATTCCACAGAAGACGGCGAGTTGGCACTCGGCAAGAACCTGCTCGTAGCTTACATGCCTTGGAAGGGTTACAACTACGAGGACGCCATCGTGCTCAACGAGCGCGTTGTTCGTGAAGATATCCTCACCAGTGTTCACGTCGAAGAGTTCTCCCTCGAGGTGCGCGAGACAAAGCGTGGCATGGAGGAACTCACAGCCGACATTCCCAATGTCAGCGAAGAGGCAACCAAGGACCTCGACGAGAACGGTATCATCCGCATCGGTGCCCGTGTGGCTCCCGGTGACATCATGATTGGTAAGATTACACCTAAGGGCGAGAGCGACCCCAGTCCCGAGGAGAAGTTGCTTCGTGCCATCTTTGGCGACAAGGCTGGCGACGTGAAGGATGCTTCCCTCAAGGCAAGCCCCTCTCTCAATGGCGTTGTCATCGACAAGAAACTCTTCACCAAAGCCTCTAAGACAGGCAAGGTAAAACTGCAGGACAAGCCTCGTCTGGCTGCCATCGACGAAGAGTTCAACAGCAAGGTAGAAGACCTGAAGGCAATCCTCATCGATAAGCTCCTCGAACTCACCAAGGGCAAGAAGAGCCAGGGTATTATGGATAACGTTGGTGTTGTGCTTGTTGCTAAGAATAGCTCCATCACAGCCAATGTGCTTAACAGCATGGACTACACAACGGTACAGCTCAGGGGTTGGACTAACGATGCTCATATCAATGAGCTCATTGGCAAGCTCATCATCAACTACCTCAAGAAGTACAAGCTCCTTGAGACCGAGATGAAGCGTAAGAAGTTTGCCATCAGCCTCGGCGACGAGCTGCCCAACGGCATCATTCAGCTTGCGAAGGTTTACATTGCCAAGAAGCGTAAGATTGGTGTCGGCGACAAGATGGCCGGCCGTCACGGTAACAAGGGTATCGTCAGCAAGGTGGTTCGTCAGGAAGATATGCCATTCTTGGCAGACGGAACACCTGTCGACATCGTATTGAACCCGCTGGGTGTACCTTCTCGTATGAACATCGGTCAGATCTTCGAGACTGTGCTCGGTGCAGCAGGCCAGAAGCTTGGCGTGAAGTTTGCAACTCCTATCTTCGACGGAGCATCGCTCGATGACCTCTGCGAGTGGACGGACAAGGCAGGTCTGCCTCGCTACTGCTCCACCCAGCTCTACGATGGTGCCACCGGCGAACCCTTCGACCAGCTTGCCACCGTGGGTGTTTCCTATATGCTCAAGCTCGGCCACATGGTCGAGGACAAGATGCACGCCCGTAGCATCGGCCCGTACTCCCTTATTACTCAGCAGCCCCTCGGCGGTAAAGCACAGTTTGGTGGTCAGCGTTTCGGTGAGATGGAGGTTTGGGCCATCGAGGCCTTCGGTGCATCTCATGTATTGCAGGAAATCCTCACCATCAAGAGTGACGACGTCGTAGGCCGCAGCAAGGCTTACGAAGCCATCGTCAAGGGTGAACACATGCCCACGCCGGGCATTCCTGAGTCTCTCAACGTGCTGCTCCATGAGTTGCGCGGTCTGGGATTGCGTGTAAGTTTGGAATAATGAATCGCTTTTTTAGAAAGGATAAACATGGCTTTTAAGAAAGAAAATAAGGTAAAGACAAACTTTACCAAGATAACAATCGGACTGGCTTCTCCCGAGGAGATTCTTGCTAACTCTTACGGCGAAGTTCTTAAGCCCGAGACCATCAACTACCGAACCTACAAGCCCGAGCGTGACGGTCTCTTCTGCGAACGCATCTTCGGTCCTACAAAGGACTACGAGTGCCATTGCGGCAAGTACAAGCGTATTCGCTATAAGGGCAATGTCTGCGACCGTTGCGGCGTGGAGATTACCGAGAAGAAGGTGCGCCGCGAACGTAGCGGTCACATCCAGCTCGTTGTGCCTGTGGCTCACATCTGGTACTTCCGTTCTCTGCCCAACAAGATAGGCTATCTGCTTGGCATCCCTACAAAGAAGCTTGATGCAGTCATCTACTATGAGCGCTACATCGTGCTTCAGGCGGGTGTGATGGCAAAAGATAAGGAAATCCCAGTCCAGAAGCTCGACCTCCTCTCCGAGGATGAGTACGAGGCTATCATGGACCGTCTGCCTCAGGGCAATGAGTATCTTGATGACAAAGACCCGAACAAGTTCATCGCCAAAATGGGTGCAGAGGCAATCTACGACCTGCTCGTCGAGCTCGACCTCGATTCTCTCTCCAATCAGCTTCGCGATGAGGCCAATAAGGAGAATGCTCAGCAGCACAAGAATGATATCCTGAAGCGTCTGCAGGTTGTGGAAAGCTTCCGCCTGAGTGCTAAGGTGAACAAACCCGAATGGATGATTATGCGCACCCTGCCTGTCATCCCGCCCGAGCTTCGCCCCTTGGTTCCCCTGGATGGCGGTCGCTTCGCTACGAGTGACCTCAACGACCTCTATCGTCGTGTCATCATCCGTAACAACCGACTCAAGAGGCTCATCGAGATTAAGGCTCCCGAAGTCATCCTTCGCAACGAGAAGCGTATGCTGCAGGAAGCTGTCGACAGCCTCTTCGACAATAGTCGCAAGAGCAGTGCTGTCAAGACAGAAAGCAATCGTCCCCTCAAGTCTCTGAGCGACTCGCTCAAGGGTAAGCAGGGTCGCTTCCGTCAGAACCTGTTGGGTAAGCGTGTCGACTACTCAGCTCGTTCGGTCATCGTCGTAGGTCCCGAACTGAAGATGGGCGAGTGCGGTATTCCCAAGCTCATGGCAGCCGAGCTCTACAAACCCTTCATCATCCGCAAACTCATTGAGCGCGGCATCGTGAAGACCGTAAAGAGCGCCAAGAAGATTGTGGACCGCAAGGATCCCGTCATCTGGGACATCCTCGAGTTCGTTATGAAGGGACACCCCGTTCTGCTGAACCGTGCCCCGACGCTGCACCGTCTCGGCATCCAGGCTTTCCAGCCCAAGATGATTGAGGGTAAGGCTATTCAGCTGCATCCGTTGGCTTGTACGGCGTTCAATGCCGACTTCGACGGCGACCAGATGGCTGTGCATCTGCCTTTGAGCAACGAGGCAATCCTGGAGGCTCAGATTCTGATGCTCCAGTCGCACAATATTCTGAACCCAGCCAACGGCACACCTATCACCGTTCCTTCGCAGGACATGGTGCTCGGTCTGTACTATATTACAAAGATACGTCCGGGTGCAAAGGGCGCAGGCCTGAAGTTCTACGGACCCGAGGAAGCTATCATCGCTTACAACGAGAAGCGAGTGGATGTTCATGCTCCCGTCTTTGTAATGGTTTACGACAAGCTTGAGGACGGCACGATGGGCAAACACATGGTAGAGACCTCAGTTGGTCGCGTCATTGCCAACGAGATTATTCCTGCTGAAGTTGGTTTCTTCAATGATGTCATCTCCAAGAAGACCCTGCGCGGCATCATCACCGACGTCATCAAGACGGTCGGCGTGGCCCGTGCCTGCGACTTCCTCGACGGCATCAAGAACCTTGGCTACCGTCTGGCCTACGAAGGCGGTCTGTCCTTCAACCTTGGCGACATCATTATCCCAGAGGAGAAGGAAGAACTCATCCGCAAGGGTAACGAGGAAGTTGAGCGCATCAGTGGTGAGTACGGCATGGGCTTCATCACCGACAAGGAGCGTCATAACCAGGTTATCGATATCTGGACTCATGTCAACAACGACCTCTCCAAGGCTCTGATGAAGACCATGAAGGAGGCCGACCAAGGCTTCAATGCTGTGTACATGATGCTTGACTCCGGTGCTCGTGGTAGTGCAGGTCAGATCAGCCAGCTCTCTGGTATGCGTGGCCTTATGGCAAAGCCTCAGAAGGCAGGTGCCGAGCCTGATACCATCGAGAACCCCATCCTATCCAACTTTAAGGAAGGCATGAGCGTGCTGGAGTACTTCATCTCCACTCACGGTGCCCGTAAGGGTCTTGCCGATACCGCCTTGAAGACGGCCGATGCCGGTTACCTGACGCGTCGTCTTGTCGATGTCAGCCACGACGTCATCATCAACGAGGAGGACTGCGGCACCCTGCGTGGCCTCGTATGTTCTGCCCTGAAGAATGGCGACGAAGTCATCAGCAGCCTCTACGACCGCATTCTTGGCCGTGTCTCTGTTCACGACATCATCCATCCGCTCACGGGCAAGCTCATCTGTGCTTCGGGCGACGAGATTACGGAAGCCAAGGCACAGGAGATTGAGGACAGCCCCATCGAGAGCGTCGAGATACGTTCCGTGCTCACTTGCGAAAGCAAGAAGGGCGTCTGCATGAAGTGCTACGGCCGCAACCTTGCCACCAGTCGTATGGTGCAGAAGGGCGAGGCAGTGGGTGTCATCGCAGCACAGTCCATCGGTGAGCCTGGTACACAGCTGACGCTCCGAACCTTCCACGCTGGTGGTGTGGCAGGCAATGCAGCCGCCAATGCCCGCATCGTGGCAAAGTACGACGCACGTCTCGAGTTCGAGGAACTGCGTACCGTCGATGTCGTTGACGATGCTAGTCAGGAGGCAAAGGTTGTGGTTGGTCGTCTGACTGAAGTCCGCTTCATTGACCCCACCACAGGCATCATCCTGCTCACAGCCAACGTGCCTTATGGCAGCACCCTCTACAAGAACGACGGAGACACCGTCCAGAAGGGCGAAGTCGTTGCCAAGTGGGATCCCTTCAACGCAGTTGTCGTGACAGAAATGCCCGGTAAGGTGAAGTTCGAGGACGTCATCGAAGGCGTCAACTACAAGGTCGAGACCGACGAACAGACAGGCCTGCAGGAACTCATCGTCATCGAGTCGCACGACCGTATGCGTGTTCCTACCGTTCATATCCTCGACGAGAATGGCGACATCCTGCGCCACTATAACCTGCCCATCGGTGGTCATATTGCCATCGAGGACGGACAGGAAGTGAAGGCAGGCGACGTGCTCGTCAAGATACCTCGTGTCATCGGCGGCGGTGGTGACATCACCGGCGGTCTGCCTCGCGTGACGGAGCTCTTCGAGGCTCGTAACCCGAGCAACCCTGCAACCGTTGCCGAAATCGACGGCGAAGTCACGATGGGCAAGCTGAAGCGTGGCAACCGCGAGGTCATCATCACGCCGCGTCTGGGTGGCGAAGAGGCTGTCAAGAAGTATCTCATCCCCGCCAACCGCCAGATTCTTGTTCAGGAGAACGACTACGTTCGTGCCGGCACACCGCTTTCCGATGGTGCCATCACGCCTGCCGACATCCTTGCCATCAAGGGCCCGACGGCTGTCCAGGAATACATCGTCAACGAGATACAGGACGTTTACCGTCTGCAAGGTGTAAAGATCAACGACAAGCACTTCGAGGTCATCGTCCGTCAGATGATGCGCAAGGTGCAGATTGACGATGCAGGCGACACGCGCTTCCTCTCTCAGCAGATTGTCGACAAGCTCGAGTTTGCCGAGGAGAACGACAATATCTGGGGCAAGAAGGTTGTTGTCGACAGCGGCGACTCCGAGAATATGCAGAACGGACAGATTGTTACTGCTCGCCGTCTGCGCGACGAGAACTCCTACCTAAAGCGTCAGGACAAGAAGATTGTCCAGGTGCGCGATGCACGTCCTGCCACTTCGAAGCAGATCCTGCAGGGTATCACTCGTGCCGCATTGCAGACCAGCAGTTTCATCTCGGCTGCTTCCTTCCAGGAGACGACCAAGGTGCTCAACGAAGCTGCCATCAACGGCAAGACAGACTATCTGGAGGGCATGAAGGAGAACGTCATCTGCGGACACCTCATCCCTGCCGGCACCGGTATGCGCGAGTTCGACAAGATTGTGGTCACCAACCGCGAGGACTACGACCGCACGCTTGCCAGCCGCAAGACGCTGCTCGACTATGTCGACGGCATCTACTAAAAGCCCCTCCCCAACCCTCCTCCCCCTAAAGGGGGCCGGGGGGTCCAGAGGGGGTATGATAAGAAGACCGCAAGGCGAAAGCTTTGCGGTCTTCTTTGGAAATATGAGAGAATGTTTGGCAGAAAGAGTAAAAAGTTGTACCTTTGTGGCAGAGAAAAGGTAAATGTGATGAAACGAACGGTGTTAAATAAGCTTAAGACTTGGGCGGAGACTTGCACAAGTCAGGAAAAAGTTTACACACACACACACACACACACACACATACACACACAATAGTACATTATTAATAATAATGTGCGCGTGCCCGCGTGCGAGGAAGCAAGGCTTCTCGTGCGTGGGCACGTTGCTTTAAGCAGGAAAACGTCACCATAGGGACATATCGAGAGAACATCATAACAGAATCATTATCCTAATTAAAAACAAATAGCAAAATGAAAGCGAAAACTATTCTTTCAGCCCTGCTTCTGCTTGTGGCAGGCATTCAGACGGCAGCCGCCCAGGGCTTCCGCGTTTACAAGAGTGACGGAACAATTATGCAGTTCAGCCTGCGCACGGACAGCATCGTCTTCTACGACGGCATCGGCACGGACGTTGACTTCGGCCCCTTCACATCCGTCAACCAGATGATTGCAGGCACATGGTACAAGTCGAGGAATGAGACGGTGACCTTCCGCGAGGACGGCACGACGGACTACATCGCCGGCGGCACCTACAGGTTCCTGCCTTATCAGGGCGAGGTGCTTGTCTATGATTCATCGAAGAAGCTCAGGCAGGTAATTCGTGTCCACGACATTTCGGCAGAGGAACTCGTGGTCAGCACGTTTGGCAGCACAACATTCAGCGTGTGGAGCACTACGCAGCCACCACAGTCTGTCACCTCCATCACGCTCAGTCCCGCCTCGCTCAGCCTGCAGCCGAATGAGACGAGTGCCATCGCAGCCACCGTGCTTCCTGCCGATGCCGACAACAAGGAGGTGGAGTGGGCGAGCAGCGACGAGGCCGTGGCCGTGGTGGGCGACTTCTTCGGAACGATTACCGTCATGGCAAAGAGTTATGGTACTTGCACCATTACCTGCACGGCCAAGGACGGCAGCGGCGTGAAGGCAGAGTGTCAGGTAACGGTGAAACAGACAGGCACCAACGGTCACGAGTATGTAGAGATAGGCGGCCTGAAGTGGGCAACGATGAACGTGGGCGCGACGACCGTGGCGGGCAGCTACGAGACTTGCTATGGCGACTACTACGCCTGGGGCGAGACGCAGCCGCGCTACATGACCATCACGCGCTCGGGCACCAATTCTGCTTCCTTCACATGGCGTAACGGCTACAGCAGCGGCTACAGCAGCGACAACTATCCCACCTACACGGGCACGACGCTCGACGCCAGCCACGACGCAGCCACAGCGAACTGGGGCAGCACATGGCGCACGCCGACCAAGGCGGAGTTCGAGGCATTGGCAGCAGCCTGCTCGGGCAGCAGTGCCAACAATCAGAAATCCGTCGAGCTGATTAACGCCATCACCGAAGGCGGCATCTACTGGCTGAGCAGTACGCAGACCATCGAGTCTGCCTATACGGGCGTAGCGGGCTTACTCTTCGTGAGCGCGAGCGACATCAGCAAGCGAGTTTTCTTCCCCGCTGCAGGCTACGTGTTCGATTCGAGCCTGTACTATGGCGGCACGAACGGCAGCTACTGGTCTTCGTCGCTCCTCACGTCTAATAGCAGCCGCGCCTACAGCCTGAACTTCAACTCGTCGAGCGTCAGTCCGTCGAGCCTCAGCAACCGCTGCTACGGGTTCACGGTGCGTCCTGTTTCAGACTGATCCCTTCACCGCGTGCATAGCACGCATTCGATTCATTTGACAATTTGATTCATTGCGGGCTGCCATAAAAAAGGCAGCCCGCCCAAACGCCGCCGAAGGCACGTTCTGCCATGCCTATGAGTGGAGCGCATGGCTGTGGCAGCGGTTCGTACGCGAGTTCAAGGTAACCCACACGCTCTTCAAGGACATTGAAGACTCCGTGGCTCTGATAGGTTGCCCCGCCACCAATCTGGAAAGCACCGTTGTCTTCTCTTGCTCCTGCCGCGTCTCCCGTCCGGCTGACGGACATCATGCACAATATCGTCGCCTTCGATGTCCATCGGCACACCCCGATGGAATGTGTGGAGTTCTTGTCCGAAATACGCCGGAAACGGATAATGATGATATGACAAAACGAGGGACACCATACGGCATACGGCGTATGGTAAATTCATAGGCGGTCTGTCATGGGAGACAATCCCGTGATAAAGAAAGCGATGCCCGCGAGGCTTGGCACACGCCATTCCTGCCCGCATCCGGAACAGATGGCCGCTGCTCCGATTGTCTTTTCCTGCCCGCTGCGGGCTACCGCAACGACACGAGTCTCAACAACGCGGGCTCGAACGGCAACTACTGGTCGCGATTGCTCCTCGCGAGCTACTCCGACAACGCATGCTACCTGAACTTCGATTCGTATAACATTGGTTGGCATAGCTTCGAGCGCTGCGGCGGTCGTAGTGTCCGTCCTGTTCGCGTGAAGAATGAAGTCCCTCAGCTAAGTCAGTAAACGGTTCGAAGCCACTGGGAGAGGAAGAAGTCGTAGAGGCGGTATGTTCCGTTGGTCTGGGTGATGATGTCGTCTTCGAGGAGTGGTCTGGCGGCAGACTGCACTGAACTGGCTGAAGGAAGATGGTGGCGGTGCATGAAGGCAGAAGAGGTGATGCCACTGACCTTTCCTTCGCGTGCTATGGCTTGAAGCAGTTGTCGCTGTTTGATGCTAAGGTGCGCCATCAGTTCGCGATAGAGTCCGTCTTGAGCTTGAATGATGTTGGTCAGGGCGTTCGGGATGAGTTCGGGGGTGCAGGTGCTGCCTTGAGGCGTCAGCGAATACAGTTCGTTCATCAGCATCTGCATGAACCATGTGTAGCCCTCTGTGTTGTCATAGACTTGCTCTGCCACGCCATCGGCCAGCATACGTCCGCCTTTGCCGAACTGTTGACGTGCGAAGCTGGCATAGACAGTCCTGTCGAGGGGCAGAAGTGTCATGCCCATGGCACTCTGATAGAATGGTTTGGAGGGGGAATTGAACATTTGCGTCATCAGGTGACGGGTGCTGCCTGAGAAGATGAAGAGTGTTTGCCGGCATTGCTGGATGTAAGTGCGAAGCAGTGCTTCAGTGTTTCGCTCTGCGTAGGATGCTACCTGCTGAAACTCATCGATGGCGATGATACATGGCCGGTCTGCTTCTTCAAGATAGCGGAATATCTCGCCGAGTGTCGTCTCGGGCTTCTGAATGTCTCCAAGCCCGATGTCGAATGTCGGGTTGCCAGTCGCGGTATCAAGTTTGAACCCCACGCGCAGTGACGACACCACTTGCAGGAATCGCTCTTGCCATACTGTCCGACGGGGCTTCAGTTGCTCGAAGATAGCCTTGCCCAACATATACACCAGCTCTGTCAGGGAGCTGGTGGCATAGATGTCTATGAAGAAAGTATAGAACTGTTCCTTTACATCTGCCTGATTGAAGAAGTGATGTATGAGACCCGTCTTTCCGAGGCGTCGTGGCGAGATGAGCGCCACGTTGCGTCCGTTCTGCATTTGCTTGCGCAGGAATGCAGTCTCTTCCTCGCGGTCGCAAAAGTATTCCGGCGCAAGGTATTTTCCTACGATAAAAGGATTGTCTTTTGCCATAAGAGGTACTCTTTGTGGTTGTTTTATTGCAAAGATAATAATTATAATCGTAATAAAGCAAGCGTTACCTTAGAATTATCTCCTTTTTGCAGAAAAATGTATGAATGTATGGCATGTAAGCAACTTCGGAATCTGTCGCACCGGCGAGGTGGATACTTTCTCTACTCTATTGTGAGGAAGGTGATGGAGTGGGCTGGAATCTGGACAGCTGACTTGCGGACGCGGAAGGTCTGAGCCTCGGGGCGGACGTGTTCGTCGCCGCGGTCGTTGTAGTCGAGCGTCCATCCCGCTTCCTTGAGCAGCGGCAGGCTCCATCCCTTGTTGCTTGTGGCGGCGGCGAAGAGCTTAGCGTCGCGTGTGACGGAACGCATCAGCTTGGCGCTCTCCCTGACGAGCGGGCCCCATTCCTGCACCGTGCGGGCTCCCAGTTCGTGGCGTCCCCAGTTCTCGTTGCCGACGCTCCGGTACTTCACGTTGTAGGGTTCGTCGTGTCCGTTCCGAACGTGTTGGGGTCCTCCACCTGCCACGTCTTGTCGTAGACCGGCTGCCTGTCCGGTTCCACGCCCTCCAGCCAGTGGTAGGTGGAGACGAAGCATCCGCCTGGCCATCGGACGATGGGCATCTTGATTTCCTTGATGGCTTCGATGACGTCGGTGCGGAAGCCGTCCTCGTCCGAGAGCGGGTTGCCCGGGTCGAAGATGCCGCCGTAGATCTGTGTGTCGAAGTGTTCGATGAATCCTCCGAAGAGCATCGGGTTGTACTCCACCCGTTCTGCTTCTTTGTTGACGGCGATGGTGTTGATGTTTTCTGCCTGTGCGCTCATGCCGAGGGCCAGGGCAATCATGGTCAGTGTGTTTCTCATAGTTTGGTATTTTAGTGTATTGGTTCAATGGTCAGGACGAGGTATTCCGAGCGTGTTCCGATGCGGAACTTGCCGCCCCAGATGCCTATGCCGCTGCTGACGTAGTAGCTTGTCGCGCCGCGCCGATGTCTTCCGAAGGCACATTCGTACATCGCGTCGGTAATCCAGGAGATGGGCCAGACCTGCCCATGATGGGTGTGTCCGCTGAACTGGAAGTCGATGCCTTCGCGTTCGGCCTGTTCCAGGTGGTAGGGCTGATGGTCGAGCAGGATGCAGAACCTCGATGTGTCGGCCGACTTCATGATGTTCTTGAGTGGCAGACGCCTGCTGTTCGTGCGGTCGTCGCGTCCTGCGATGCAGATTTCGCCCAGCTGCGTCGTCGTGTCCCTGAGCAGGCAGATGTCGGCGTCGCGGTAGAAGCGTTGTGCCTCAGGCTCGCCGCTGTAGTATTCGTGGTTGCCCAGGCAGGCGAAGACGGGCGCGTCTATCCGCAGGAACTCCTCGTGCATCTGTTCCTCGCGGAGCGGTCGCATACTGCCGTCGATGATGTCTCCGGCTATGAGCACCATGTCGGGATGCTCATTGTTTATCATGTCAACCCATCGGGCAAGCTCCCTTCGGCGGTTGTGATAGCCGAGGTGCAGGTCGCTCATGAGCACCAGGCGGACGGGCTTGGTCAGCTTCGCGGAACGAAGCTGCACTCTTTCGCTGTACTTGTGGCGGTAGTGGATGTTGCCGTAAACGAAGAGCGCGACGAGGCAGAGCACGATGCCGCCGGCGGTCCACCAGTTGTTGCGCAGCCACGCGGCTGGCAGCAGACGCATGAGCCTCAGCACGTCCAGGGCGAGGAAAAGCATCGTGAGGTAGAGCAAGACGATGATGCTCGACGTGCCCACCTCGTAGACCGCTGTCGCGAGGGGCATCGGCAGGCGGTCCGTCGTGCGGAAGATGCTGGCGAAGAGCATAGCGAATGCGCCCAGCATCAACAGGAGAAGAAAAGACCCCCCAGCCCCCTTTAGGGGGAGCAAAAGCCAGACGTGCCAGCCGACATACGCCAGGGCCAGCAACGGCATGAGCAGGAATACCAGCATCCACATTTTCTGAATCATGTTTTGTTTGTCCTTTTTGGAAAGCGCAGGGCAGTCCGTCGCCCGTTCCGGGCGCGTTTCCGAGTGCAAAGATACGAGTTATTTCCGACATTCCAAAGGGTTTGGCAGGTCAAAATGATTTAAGTTTCGGAAGTTATAAGAGGGAGCAAAAAAAGGAGTCGCGAAGAAGCAAGGGTATGGGAGGCAGGATGATTTCTCGCCCAGAAAAGGCAAAAGCATTTGATGATGAACACCTTTTTGCCTCACGCTCCACGCGGCTTGCTTTGCTGCTACATGATGCAGCAATTGCTGCATCACGACCCTGCAATTGCTGCATCATGTAGCAGCAAACTCCCCTCCTGCATTTTTCGGGCAAAACATTTGGCGGTTTCGGGCAAAAAGGCTATCTTTGCAGGGCAAACCAACAAGCAGGAACTATGGCAATAAAGTTTTCAATCGCACGGCGCGGCTTTCTGCCCACCGAGAGTTCGCAAGCGAACAGCAGTGACGACATTGAAGTGAGAAACCTCCGCCCGCAGGTGGAGAGTCCGCAGACGACGGATGCCGTGGAGTTTCAGAGCGGCAGCTCGCGCCTGCCCTCCGTGCTGCCGAAGGGCGAGCTGATGTCTGCCCTGAGTACCATGCAGCAGGTCATGATGCACGAATTCGAGAAGGGCAACGCCGTCACGCTGCCCTGCATCGGCACCTTCCGCCTCTCCCTGAAGGGCGGCATCGAGGTGAAGGACGGTAACTTCCACGGCAAGGGCGTCCGCGTGGACGGCATCGTGTTCCGTCCAGACCGCGACCTGCTGGCCGCAGCACGCAGCCTCGACGTGGACCAAGTGCCGATGGGGATGGAGTTCCGCTCTGACGATGCGGACATCGAGGCACGCCTCTCCGAGCTGGTCGCCCGCAAGCCCGTCTTCACGCACAAGGACGTGGCTGCCGCCTTCGGGCAGACCTTGACCCGCAACCGCGTTACGTCCCTGCTCCGCAGGCTCGTCAAGAGCGGCCGCCTCGCACGCGATGGCAAAGGCGCACAAACGGTCTATCGCGTCGTACAGAGTTGAGGAGGTCAGGTTTCGCTGATGTACGGAAGGCAGCAAGGGGGCTTGCCCCCTTGTAAACAAAGGCCTTGTTCTGGCGGATTTGCAATCCGCCAGTATTGAATATAAGCATTTGTAATGCGATACACTTCTTGCGGGATTGCAAATCCATATAATCTTTACGGCCGGATTATAAATCCGACCGAACGGCAGAGCATCGTCACACGTCGTGGCAAACAAGGGGGCAAGCCCCCTTGCTGTCTTTGCTTAATCCTGTCCAACTTCATTATTTTACCCCGAAACTTAAGTAAAAACGCCGACAAAAAGCAAAAAAAGGAAGGGAGGGAGCGACATATTCCCTCCTTTCTTGTGTATATATAGGTAGCAAACGAACTCATGGCAGACCAGGAAAGGCAGATGATACTTGCTGCCCAGCGCGGGCAGACGGACGGATACAAGTACCTGATGAACAGGTACGGACGTCGGGTACAGCTGCTTGTGGTGCAGATGGTGGGCGACAGCCGCGATGCGGAGGAGCTGACGCAGGACACGTTTGTCCGCGCCTTCGAGCACCTGAAGGACTTCGACCCCGAGCGGGCCTCGTTCCAGACATGGCTCTCTCGCATCGCCTACCGCCATGCCCTGAACCATCTCCGCAGTCGTGGCCTCGCGACAAAGCCTTTGGAGGAGGGGAGATGTCTGCTCGAAAGCGACGAGGCAAACGGCACGGACGAGCGTCTCAACCGCCTCGACGAAGCCATCGACCGCCTCCGCCCCGAGGAACGCACGCTGCTCCATCTGCACTACTACGAGGGATGTTCGCTCCAGGACATAGCCCAAGTGACCGGCGTAGCAGCAGGGCCGCTTGCCAACCGCCTGCAACGCATCAGGCAGAAGCTGAGGAAACTGCTGGGCATTGACCATTGATAATTGACGATTGACCATTATGATGGAAGATAAGGAACAAGATAAACTGCTGAGGGCAGCATTCGAAAGGCGGGCAGAGAGCGTGCCGCCGCTCCCCGAGGACTTTGCCGAAAGGGTGCTGAAGCGCCACCGTGCGTCGGCCGTCAGGTCGACGGGTTTCCGCCTCCAATGGGCGGGCAGCATCGCCGCAGCCTTGCTTGTGGGCTTCTTCCTTTGGCCTCGACATCAGAAGGAGATGCCCGTGCCAGCCGCTCCGCCTGTCCTCGCCGAAGTGATGGAAACGGAAACAAATCTCTCAACTCAAGCCCCCCCAACTTCCATAAAGGAGAGCGAGGCGTCCTCCCCCAAGGAGAAACAGGCTCAGAAGAAGCCTCATGCAAAAGAAAAACCAGCCGAGAAGGTGTACTCCGTACTCCCCCTAAAGGGGGAAGGGGGGTCTGGAGCGTCGGAAAGGCTGCCTGTCATCCCCCCCGACAAGCAGGCACTCGTGGACATCTACCTCGCCGAAGAAGCCCTCCAGGTAGAGTACATGCTCCGCGAACCACTGGAGGAACTGCGTGCATTCTATGCCAGCTTCGAGGAAGAGGAACCCGACACCACCGTCCACATCATTGCCATCTAACCGCTAAAATATAATAAAAATATGGGAGTTATATAATGGAGTTAAAAAGGAAGTTATGCGAAGATAGCAAGGGGGCTTGCCCCCTTGTAACGACGTCCAACCTGCCATGTCAAACAAGGGGGCAAGCCCCCTTGCTACCTTCCTTCCACGAGCGTAGCGAGTTTACTTCCATTTTTACTTCCACTTTTACTTCAGAAGTTCATTAAACATATATCAACATGAAAACAATCATTAAATGCCTGTTCATCCTCCTTGCTACAAGCGCTTCGGCACAGAACCGGACGCTGGAGGAACTGCCGTCGGTGCTGCAGAAAGAGTACGGCCTGACGCTCAAGAAGTCCATCAACCAGGAGCGCGACATCCTGCGGGAAGGTCGTCCGCTCAAGTCCAGGGCAGACATCTACGCCTTCGTCCTGACCGCAAAACAAAGGGAGAAAATCCTCCCGACCCTGCAGGAGGCCTTCGAGAAAGCTGGCAAGGACGACCCGAACTGCTATAGTGTGAACACCATGAACGACTTGACGGGCAAGGAAAGCCTGCGCAACCTGATGATAGGCGACAATCCGGAGCAGTACGTCACCATCGGTCAGGACTACAACAACTACGTCAACGTGAACTTCCTCGACGCGGAAGATTCGACCAAGACCCATCGCTATGCCTACGCCCTGGAGTGGCGCGAGATGCAGGGAACATCAGAGAAAGGCAGCCTCGAGGTGCGCTACGTCGTCACCTACGCCAAGATTCCCAAGCCGCAGATAAACGTCAAGTACAGCAGTTCGATGAAGGTCTCCGACCTCATCGGCAACGACTTCACGGCCGATGACCTGCTCTCGGGCGACAACATCCTGCTCCTCTTCGACCAGCTCAAAGAGAAGTACGAGTCGGGAAAGAACAAGACATTCGATGCCATCTCCATCTATCTCCTCTGCAAACGCGCACATGGCTACGGCTTCTTCACAGACGCACCCTCCCAAAAGGAACTCGAGCAGCTCAAGGACGAAGTGATAACCTTGTACAACAAGGAAACAGACCCGGCTTGCGCCTACTACCTCAAGCTCGCCCTCGAAGAGCTCGGGAAGATACAGACGAAGTAGATTCGACCATTCACGAAACTCAAAAAACGTTTTCTCAACGCATTATAAAAGGTAATTTTTCTTTTCGTGAACCCCGACCAGCTGCGAAGCCAGTCGGGGCTTTTCGTTGTTAGTCACATTATTTTTCACTTTTCCCTTTCCCTTTTTCCCTTTTTTTCGTACCTTTGCACGGCAAGTTCTACACATTATATATAATGAGAAAGATTGTTTGGACCCTGTTGCTGGGGCTTCTGCTCTACTCCTGTGCGGAGAAGAAGCAAGAGAAAGAAGCCCCGGTCTACAAGACGATGAAGGTGGAGCGCAGCAGCCAGGAAGTGAAGGCCACGTACAGCGCCACCATGAAAGGCAAGGAGACGGTGGAGGTGCGGCCGCAAGTGAGCGGACTCATCACGAAGATTATGACCGCAGAAGGACAGAAGGTCAGCAAAGGGCAGACGCTCTTTATCATCGACCAGGTGCCCTACGTCGCCGCCCTCAATACGGCAGAGGCATCGTTGAAATCAGCCAAGGCAGCCGAAGCAACAGCCCAACTCAACTACGACAGCAAGAGGCAACTGCGCGACCAGCAGGTCATCAGCGACTTCGAACTACAGACCTCCCAGCAAGCCCTCCTTTCGGCACAGGCACAGGTGGCTCAGGCTCAGGCTGGCGTAACGAATGCCCGCAACAGTCTCGGCTATACGGTCGTGAAGAGCCCCCTCAGTGGTGTGGCCGGCATGATACCCTATCACGTCGGAGCCCTCGTAAGTCCCAGCATCGCGGAGCCTTTGATTTCGGTCAGCGACGACAGCGAGATGTGGGTCTATTTCAGCCTGAGCGAGCGTGAGGTCACTGACCTTACCATGCAATACGGCAGCATCGACAGGTTCATCAGCGGGATGCCCGACGTCTCGCTCCTCTTGAGCAACGGCAAGGAATACGGCCAGAAGGGTAGGGTAGATGCTGTGAGCGGCATCGTGGACGCCAGTACGGGAGCCGTCTCCCTGCGTGCCGTCTTCCCAAATCCTCAGCACCTTTTGCGAAATGGGGGCACAGGAACGGTCGTCGTCTCGACCGTCAGGGACAATGTCATCGTAATTCCCCAGACCGCGACCTACGAGCTGCAGAACAAAGTGTTTGTATATCGTGTCGTCGATGGCAAGACGCAGCAGGCGGAGATCAGCGTCGCTCCGCTCGACGACGGCAAGACCTACATCGTGGAAAGCGGCCTCCAGGAAGGCGACATCATCATCGCCGAAGGCGCCGGACTGCTGAGAGAAGGCATTCTCGTAAATGAAGAATGAAGAGTGAAGAATGAAGAATTTGCTGCCGCTCTGTGGAGGCGAATGAAGCGTAAAGAAGGAAATAAGTAGAATTCGCTTTGACCTTATGAAAAACTATCGCAGAGAAGGTTCCGTCCTACACATTAAGAGCTACGCTTTTGCCGTGAGAATAACAAAGATGTTCCTGCATTTCACGGAAAATGACTGGAAGCTTATGACCATCTACAAGCAAGTCTTGCGGTCAGGGACCTCCGTATCTGCCAATGTCCACGAGTCGGAATTTGCACAAAGTCCTTCAGATTTCGTCTCTAAACTGCATATTGCTCTGAAGGAAGCCAATGAGACAATGAATTGGCTGAACCTTTTGCACGACACGGACATTCTGTCGGAAAGAGAGTTTGAGAGCATGGCCTCAGACTGCAGCGACCTTATAGCTTTGTTAGTTTCGTCAATAAAAACAGTTAAAAAGAACAATAATTAAAAGAAGAGAATGCGGCATGATGAATGAGGACAGCGCGGTAGCAAATTCTTCATTCTTCATTCTTCGTTCTTCATTTACAAAGATGAGTCCAAAGATCTTTATAGATAGGCCCATTCTTTCGGGCGTAATTTCAGTCTTCATTGTTGTGCTGGGGCTGATTGGCCTCACGCAGTTGCCCATCGAGCAGTTCCCTGAGATTGCGCCGCCAACGGTCAGCGTGCGTGCCAGTTACACGGGTGCCAATGCCGAGACGGTGCAGAAGAGCGTCATCATCCCGCTGGAGGAGAGTCTGAACGGCGTGGAGAACATGATGTACATGACTTCCTCGGCCACCAACACAGGGTCGGGCAGCATCAGCATCTACTTTAAGCAAGGCACGGATGCCGACATGGCGATGGTGAACGTGCAGAACCGTGTGGCTTCTACACAAGGACAACTGCCGGCCGACGTCACAAGGAGCGGCGTCACCGTCCGCAAGCGTCAGACCAGCAACATCAAGAGTCTCTCGCTCTACAGCCCTACGGATGCCTACGACACAGACTTCCTCACAAACTACATGAAAATAAATATCGAGCCGAGACTCTCCAGGGTTCCGGGCGTAGGCGAGGTGAACGTCTGGGGTGCAAGCTATAGTATGCGCATCTGGCTCGACCCTCTTAAGATGGCTTCCTACGGCCTCATGCCCTCCGACATCGATAATGTATTGGCGGAGCAGAACATCGAGGCACCGACAGGCACGCTGGGTGCCGATGCCGAGAATACGTTCCAGTACGTCCTGAAGTACAGAGGTCGCTACGAAGAGGAACGCGACTACGAGAATCTCGTCATTAGGTCTCTGCCCGACGGCAGTGTGTTGAGGCTCAAGGACGTGGCCCGAGTGGAGCTTGGCATACAGAACTATACCTTCCAGAACAGTACGAACGGCCACGCAGGGGCTAACTGCATGATTGCCCAAACACCAGGCTCGAACGCCAACGAAATAATAAAAAGCATCGACGAGACAGCCGTCGAGATACAGAAAGAACTGCCTCCGGGCATGGAACTCGTGGATGTGATGAGCACGAAGGACTTCCTTGACGCCAGCATCCACAACGTCGTGCGCACGCTCCTCGAGGCGATTATCCTCGTGGTGCTCGTTGTCTATATCTTCCTGCAAGACCTCAAGAGCACGTTCATCCCGTCGCTCGCCATCGTGGTGAGTTTGATAGGCACCTTCGCCGTGCTCTACTTCATCGGTTTCAGCCTTAACCTGTTGACGCTCTTTGCTTTGGTGTTGGTGATAGGAACTGTGGTCGATGACGCCATCGTCGTGGTGGAAGCCGTCCAGGCGAAGTTCGACGAGGGCTATAAGTCGCCCTATCTCGCCTCCGTCGATGCGATGAAAGGCCTCACGTCCGCCCTCGTCACGACCACCATCGTGTTCATGAGCGTCTTCATCCCCGTATGTTTCGTGGGCGGAACCACAGGCGTCTTCTATACACAATTTGGCGTCACGATGGCGATAGCCGTTATCATCTCCACCATCAACGCCATGACGCTCTCGCCCGCCCTGTGTGCCCTGATGCTCCGACCCAGGCGGGAAGGCGACACCAGCTTCTCGGCTCGCTTCCACGAGGCATTCAACGTCGGCTTCCATCGCATGGTCGTCAAGTACCAGCAGGGTGTCCTGCGCATCTTCCACAACCGCTGGCTGCCCTGGGTCTCCGTGGTTGTCGTGTGCCTGCTGCTCGGATATATGCTGAAAACTACCAAGACCGGCTTCGTTCCCAACGAGGACATGGGCTCCATCAACGTCAACGTGCAATGTGCTCCAGGCACGAGCATGGCCGTGACAGGCGAGATAACCCGCGAGGTGGAGCGTCGCATCAAGGACATTCCCCAGTTCCGCCTCTACAACATGACCATTGGGCGCGGCTCGACATTCGACCAGTCTTCGTCCGCAGGCTCGTTCAACATCCGCCTGAAGAACTGGGATGAACGCAAGGAGAAGGGCGACGACATCAACTCCGTCATTGATGAAATTTACCGCCGGACTGCAGATATTACGCAGGCACAGATACGTGTCAGCACCCGTCCCATGATATCGGGTTACGGCGCGACCAGTGGCTTCGAGCTTCACGTGCAAGACAGAAAGGGCGGCAAGATAGAGGACTTGATGCGCATCACACGCGTTCTTATTGATTCCCTAAATCAGGAGCCAGCCATCTCCCGTGCGTTTACCACCTTCGACACGAAGTATCCGCAGTATCGCGTGGAAGTGGATGCTGCCCGATGCAAGCGTGACGGCGTGACGCCAAACAACGTACTGAAGGTGCTTTCCGGCTATGTGGGCGGCACCTACAGCAGCAACCTGACGCGCTTCACGAAGCTTTATCGTGTCATCGTACAAGCGTCGCCCGAGTTCCGCCTCGACGAGAAATCGCTCTCCAACATGCGTGTCCGCAGCGAGAGCGGGCAGATGATTCCCATCACGCAGTACATCTCGATGGAGCGCGTCTATGGCAGCGAGGCCCTGAACCGCTTTAACCTCTTCAGCAGTATCGCCGTCATGGGACAGACCGCCGACGGCTACAGCAGCGGACAGACGCTGGATGCCATCCGCCGCACGGCAGAGAAAGTGCTTCCCGAAGGCTATGGCTACGAGTTCGGTGGTATGTCGCGCGAGGAAGCGTCGCTCGGCAACACCACCGCTATCATCTTCGTCATCTGCGTCCTCTTTATATACCTTATATTATGTGCGCTCTATGAAAGCCTCTTCATCCCGTTGGCCGTCATCCTGAGCGTACCGTTCGGGCTGCTCGGCAGCTTCCTTTTCTCGCGGATGTGGGGCTTGGAGAACAACATCTACATGCAGACGGGACTCATCATGCTCATCGGCCTTCTGGCTAAGACAGCCATCCTGCTGACCGAATACGCCACGGAGCGCCACCGCCAGGGCATGAGTATCACGATGGCCGCCATGAGCGCCGCCAGGGTTCGCTTGCGCCCAATCCTGATGACGTCGCTCACCATGATATTCGGCATGCTGCCCCTCGTCTTCTCCCACGGCGTGGGAGCCAACGGCAACATCTCGCTCGGTGTGGGTTGCGCAGGCGGTATGCTGGTCGGCACCATCGCGCTGCTCTTCGTCGTGCCTGTGCTCTATATGCCCTTCCAATGGCTCCATAGCCGCTTCGGTCACGCAGTGAAGCGGTAAATCTGAAACTTTTAGTTGCCCGATAACTGCTGCCACGTCACCCGATGTGGCAGCTTTTTTTGTGTCATCTGGCAGGCTGGGTTCATTGCAGCATCGCGACCGTGCAATTGCATCGTCGCGACCGTGCAATTGCACGGTCGCGATGCTGCAATCAACTTAACTGCATTTTCTTGGCAAAACTTTTGGTGGAATGGGGAATTTTCGCTACCTTTGCAGGGTAATAAAAAACCATACGACTATGCCTATCCAGTTTTCTATTGCCAAGCGCGGCCTTTTGCCTCAAGAGGAGGAGCCGCAGATTTTAAGTGAAGAAGTTGATGTAGAAAGGCTTCGACCTCAGTTGAAATGTCCGCAGACCACTGATGTCATCGAGTTCCAGAGCAGCAGCGGCAGGTTGCCATCCGTGTTGCCCAAGGCCGAGCTGATGGCTGCCTTGAGCATTTTGCAGAGGGTGATGGTCCATGAATTCGAGAATGGCAATGCCGTCACGTTGCCTGGCATCGGCACTTTCCGCCTCTCGCTGAAGGGCGGCATTGAGGCGAAGGACGGCAACTATCACGGCAAGGACATCCGCGTGGACAACATCCTGTTCCGTCCCGACCGCGAATTATTGTCGGAAGTGTGTGCCTTCGAAGTCGATCAGGTGCCGTTTGGCTGGAAGTTCAATGCAGAGGAGTCGGAGGTCGAGGCACGCCTCGCCGAACTCTTCGCCGGCAAAACCTACATCACGCACAAGGACGTGTTCGTCGCTTTCGAACAGACCTTGACCCGCAGCCGCGTGACGAGTCTGTTGAATCGTCTTGTCAAGGAAGGCCGTCTTGTGCGCGACGGCAAGGGGGCTCAGACACGTTATCGCCTCGCGTAGGCAAGGCTTCCGTTTCATGCACCCCGACTGGCTGCGAGGCCCGTCGGGGTTTATCGTTTGCGAAAGAACAAAATATGAGGCGGAATGTTTGGTGGAATGGTGCAAAATTGCTAACTTTGCAGAGAAAAATCTTACGATATGAAAAATACATTTATCTTTTGCGTGCTTGCGCTCGCTATGCCGAGCCTCATGGCACAAGTCAATCTAAGGGTCGACGTAGCCCAGAAGGGCATCGAAATCAGTCCGACACTCTATGGCATCTTCTACGAAGACATCAACTTCGCATCTGACGGCGGGCTCTATGCCGAACTGATAAGGAACCGCTCCTTCGAGTACGACGCCGAGCAACCAGCCCATTGGAAAGCCGAGGGCAGCAACATCAGTCTTGTCACGGAAGGCTTGCTCAACGAGAAGCAAGGCCATGCGCTGAAGGTCACGACCACAGGAGCAGACGGCGGCATAAGCAACCCCGGCTACTGGGGCATCAATGCCGTGCAGGGCACGCAGTACAGACTTTCGTTCTGGATTGACCCCCTAATCCCCTTTAGGGGGAGTATATGTGCCTCCCTCAAGAGCAAGGACGGCAAGGTGCTGGGGCAGGCCGTCATCAATCAGAAACTGAAGAAAGGGTGGCAGAAACTCGAGACAATCATCATTCCTGAAGCCTCCGACCCGCAGGCCGTCTTCCATCTGGAGTTCGAGAAGCCTTGCGAAGTGCTCCTCGATGTAGTGAGCCTCTTCCCGCCCACCTTTAAGGGCAGGGAGAATGGCTGCCGTATCGACCTTGCAGAGAAGCTCCAGGCCCTCCATCCTGCCTTTATGCGTTTCCCGGGGGGCTGCTATGTGGAGGGCAACATCAAACCCGAGAACGCCTACCACTGGGAGCGGACCGTCGGCCCAATCGAGTGTCGTCCGGGTCACATGAACGCCAACTGGGGCTATCCCACAACAGATGGCCTGGGCTTCCACGAGTTCCTGCAGCTCGCCGAGGACTTGGGTGCCAAGCCGCTCTATGTGGTCAACATCGGCATCTGGCACGGCGGATGTACACCGTTGGACAGCCTCCAGCCCTGGATCGACGAGTGTCTCGGGGCTTTGGAGTATGCCAACGGCCCCGTCACATCACATTACGGAAAGATGCGCGCCGATAATGGTCACCCCGAACCCTTCAATATCGCGTACATCGAGATAGGCAACGAGAACTACAACTGGCACATGGAAGACAACTCCGACCAGAGCGACCACTACCCCGAACGCTACCGGATGTTCTACGATGCCATCAAGGCGCAGTTCCCAGAGGTGCAGTGCATCGGCAACGTCGAATCGTGGGGAACGGACACGCCCCGCTGGAGGAACAGTCATCCGGTTGACATCGTCGACGAACACTACTATCGTAATCCCGCGTGGTTCGTCAGTCAATACCATCGCTTCGACGGCTACGACCGCCGCGGCCCCATTATTTATCCGGGCGAATATGCCGTCACACAAGATTACGGAACGACCGGCAACATGAATGCCGCCATGGGCGAGGCGGTCTTCATGCTCGGCATGGAGAACAATGCCGACATCGTCCGCATGAGCAGCTACGCGCCTATCTTCGTCAATGAGAACGCCATCCAGTGGCGGCCGGACATGATTAGGTTCAACAGCAGCCAGTCGTTTGGCACGCCCAGCTACTGGGTGCAGCAGCTCTTCCCGAGCCACATCGGCAACCGACTCGTCAGGTGCGACCTCGAGTGGAACATCCCTCGGAAGGAGACGGACAGCCGTGAGCCCGTCAGCATTGGGCTTGCCACATGGAAGACTCAGGCCAGCTATCGCAATCCGCAACTCATCGTGGAGGGCGCAGAAGTTCCCCTCTCCGACACGAAGCAGTGGAAACCGGCTGGCACGAAACCCCAGTACCAGGGCAAATGGACTTCGGAAGGCGGCATCCTCAGCCAGACGAGCGATGCAGAGGAGTGTGTGTTAGTATGTCCCGAAACGACGACGGCCCGTCGGTACACCTTCAAGGTGCAGGGCCGAAAAGACGGCGGGGCGGAAGGCTTCATGCTTGTCTTCAACTACCTCAACGATAAGAACTTCGATTGGTTCAATGTGGGCGGCTGGGGCAACACGCGCAGTTCTGTGGAGCAGACTTACAGGGGCGGACGCAACACCCTGAGCGGCGGACGCAGCGACAAGGTGAGTGAGGGACACTGGTATGACTTGCAAGTCGATGTGGACGGCGACAGCATCACCTGCTTCGTGGACGGGAAAGTCACCTTCGCCGGTAGGAAGACCAACGGACAATTGCATGGCGTCTATGCCAACTCGACGCTCGACGAGAAGACGAACACCCTCTACACCAAGATCGTGAACCTATGCAATACCGGCACCTCGGGCAGCCTCCAGCTCACGAACGGCACGGCGGCCCAAGCCGACATGGTCAGGCTGGCAGGCATGACGGGAGAGGACGAGAACACCATGCAGTTCCCCGACAACATCGTGCCGCGTCCGGCCAGAGTCGTCACGGAGGATGGCGGCCGACGCCTCACCTTCGACGTGGCGTCCTTCAGCGTCAACATCATCACCACCAAACTGAAGTAAACTTACAAACAGCAGAAAGCCCCAAATCCTTGGGGCTTTCTCATTCGTTTTATCTTATTACGACCTTCTTTCCGTCGCGGATATAGATGCCAGGGTTCAGCGTGGTGTCTGCCATTCTGCGTCCGCTTAGGTCGAAGATGGAATGGCGGGTGAGACGTGTCGAAAGGTGAGTGTCGTCTATGCCCGTTATCTTGTCGTCGAGTCCTTCGAGCCATCTTGTCAGGTCTGCCACCATTGCCTTGTGTGACTTGAAGCTGGTGTCGAAGCCGAAGCCGTGGCCTCCAGAGCTGAACACCTTGCTGGTGACACTGACACCGGCATTCCTCAAGGCTTGTCTGTACTTGGTGCTGTTGGTAGGCTTCACGGTGGTGTCGTCGCTTGCCCAACTGAGATAGGCGGCGGGTGTCTCGGCAGTCACTTGCAGTTCACTGCTGTATAGGTTGACAAGTTCGTCGCTTGGATTGTCGCCAAGGAGGTTCTGTCTTGAGCCGGCATGTGTGTATTTGCTGTCCATTGTGATGACGGGATAATACAGTATCTGGAAGGCTGGCAGTTCTTTTCCTGTGAGATGTGTGGCGATGGTGCTTGCCAAGTGTCCGCCTGCACTGAAGCCCATCACACCGATGAGGCCAGGGTCTATCCGCAGGGACTCGGCATTGTCGCGCAGATACCTGAGGGCTGCCTTGCCGTCTGCAAGAGGTACCTCTGGATTGCCGTGGGGGAGGTTGTACGTCAGTATGCCGACGGTAAACCCGAGGTCAAGGTAAAAAGGGGCCCAGTCGGAACCTTCGTAACTGCCAGAGATATAGGAGTAGCCGCCTCCTGGGATGATGATGACTGCCTTGCCGTTGGCTTTCTCCTCGGTGGCCAGGAAGACTTTGAGGGTTGCGCCGGTGGAGAGTTGTTGTTCATATACTGTGGGTTGCTTATCTACATAGTTGGCAAGTATCTCGAGAGCTTCGCTGGGATCGAAGTCGCCTTCTTCCGTAATGGCTGTCTGGTTGCCCGTGTCATGGGGAGTGTAGGTGTTGGCGCAGATGCCTGTCTGTGTACTGGTGGCACTGTTGAAGACGTATTCGCCCATGGTCAGGTAGTAGGGATAGTCATCGGGTGTGCCTGTGTAGTTTACTTTGATGGGCTGCAGATAGTCGTTCGAGCAGACGATGTTGCTCCAGTCGCTGCTATAGGAGACAGGGTCTCTGTACATAAACGAGTGGTCGCTGATGCTGTAGAGGTATAGTCCTCCGTTGTGGGTGATGAAGGCGAACTCCCCTTTTGTGGCATCGGTGCCTTCCTTGACGGTGCTGGTGAGCTTGCCGTCGAGTGTTCCCATGTCGCCGCGTGGTGTCTTCATGCTGTACTTCTTGTTGCTGCTTGGCTTGAAGACGTTCCATTCCGGCAACGGTGCCTTAACCTCGATACCGTCGGCTTCAATGATTTCGAGCAGGCTGCGGGCCCATATCTCGGCGAGCCTTGTAGCTCCGTTCACGTTGGGATGGAGGTAGAAGTATCCGGCGTTGCCGCTCTCTCGGGTGAATAGGGCGAAGTTGTTCTCGAAGTATTCCCATACGCCTCGATTTCCAGCGAAGACTTGCTCGTAGTCCTGGACGATGGCGTCCAGCACGGGGTAGTAGCTGTGAAGGCGGTCGAGACCTTCCTGTAAGTACTTTGCTCCGTTGTATGTACTGGGGCTATACCAGATGGGGTAGTTGAGGAGAATCTTGCAGTCGGGCACAGCATCAATGAGTTCGTCGATGATGGCACGTATGTTGCTGCCGTAGGTGTCGGGCGAGACGGGTGCTCCCTCGGTGCCAGAGCATGCGCTGTCGTTCGTGCCGAGCATGATGGAGATGTAAATGAGGCCGCCGTTTGTGCGCTTGAATGCCTTGGCGTTGTTCACGATGCGTGTGAAGTCATCTCTGCCCGGCAGGTATCCCAGGGTGGTGATGCCGGAGTGCCCTCCGTTATAGACGTTGGTGGTGACGCCTGTTGCTTGTTCTATGAGGGCTCGGCACACGATGGGCGGAGCTTGCGAGGCGGCGCTGTTGAGGGTGGCACCTGCTGTGATGCTGTTGCCTATGAAGAGCAGGTTGATGTTATCCTTCGGGTCAATGGGGTCTGGCTCACCCTCGACGGCACGATAGACTTGGAAACGGCCCAGTGAGACGAATGGGTTGCCGTTGCTGTCGTAGCGGTTTGAGAGAGCGGCATTGACAGTCTTCTTCACTACGAAGCGCAGGTCGGTGTAGGCAGCGCCAAGAGCAATGTGAGGCGACTGGTAGCGGTCGGGCGAGTAGCCTGTGAAGTCGGCATTCATGTCTGTCAGGTGCGCCACTTCCGTCCATGTCTCGTCGGGCAGGCAGGCAGCCTCGATGACGACCTCTGTCGGTGTGTCGAAGGTACTAGACCATGCCGATCCTATCATCGTGAAGATGATGTCGGTCTCTGCCTGATTGAGGTGCACTTGCAGGTAAGGGTCTGTGCCGGCGGGCAGTGGTGCGGGGTTATTCCAAGCTGTGTGCCAGATATACTGGCCCGTGCCTACGCCGTCGCTCTCGGGCCGAAGGAGGTTGCTGGGCGGGAAACCGTCTTGCCAGCTGTTGGCAGTTATCTGGGAAGCATCAGTCAGCAGTGCTTCGTCCTTCTTCCACGATGGTCCGACGGGGTCGGGCTCGTCTTCGTAGGCTTCATATATCTGGAAGCGTCCCAGGGAGAGCAGCAGTCCGCCGGCCGACTGGTGGCGATTGGCATAGGTCTTCTTGACGAGGAACCTCAGGTCGGTGTATTCGCCTTGCAGGTCGATGTGCGGCGACGTGTAGCGCTCGGGCGTGAAGGCGGTGAAGTCGTCGTCCATGTTCTTCAGGTGAGCCACTTCCGTCCACTCGCCTGGCAGGTTGGCAGCCTCGATGATCACCTCCGTGGGCGTGTCGTAAGTGCTCGACCATGCCGAGCCTATCATTGAGAAGATGATGTGTTGCTCTGCTTTGGGGAGATGGAACTGCAGGAACGGGTCCTCGTCAGGACCAATCATGTCGTCTCCACTCCAAGCTGTGTGGTAGATGTACTGGTTGGTGCCCACGCCGTCGCTCTCGGGACGGATGAGGTTGGCACAGGTGAAGCGCGAGTCATGAGGCGGCGTGGCCGTGATTTGCGATGCGTCGGTGATTAGGGCGTCACCTTTCTTCCAGACCAGTTCAGCCCGAAGTGTTGTGCTCAGCAACATGGCAATCGAGCACAGCAAGAGTATTGGATAGTGTTTCATAAAGCGTAGGGATATTAGGATTAAAAGGTTGTGGTTTTAGTCTTTTCTGCCTGCAAATATACAATTTATTTTGAGTAAAGGCAACACAATATGCCCAAAAGTTCACTCAGCGCATCGAATTACTATAAATAAACGTTCAATAACTACGAATAAACGTTAAATCCGCCTCAATTACGAAAGTTTTCAATATCTAAACATTGCGAGATATGGCGAAACTCTCTTACTTTGCCTTCGGAAAACAAAACAATCGAGGTAACTCGTCACTTGTTTACTTGTTAACTCGTCAACTGAATAAAGATATGAAACGCAAGGACAACACACTCACCAAGGTTGAGTTCGAGGTGATGAACATCATTTGGGACATCGACGGAGCGGCTTGTGCATGGGACGTCCTGGAGCACTACAAAGAGCCCAAGCCTGCCTATACGACTATCGCGACCTACCTGAAAGTGCTCTACGAGAAAGGTTATCTCGACTTCCACAAAGTGGATGGTCAGGGCAAGACGCACAGATATGTGCCGCTTGTCACGCGTGCCGAGTACACACGCCGCACGATGCAGGAGGTGAAGAAGAACCTCTTTGGCGGCAGCGTGAAGTCCATGCTCAGCTTCTTCGTCCAGGAGGAGAACCTCTCGCCAGACGAGGTGAAGGAACTCTTAGAGTTAGTGCAGCCCCTCTCCAACCCCTAACCCCTCCTCCCCCAAAGGGGAGGTGGGGAACAAACACTTCAATGAGATATTCATATAAAAGATAATTCAAACTGCCCAAGCCCTGCTTGCAGTTCCCTCCCCTTTGGGGGAGGGTTAGGGAGAGGGGCGTTAAATGCTATGATGTCTGCATTACTTTTATATTCCATCAAGTCCGCTCTGGTGCTGACGATGCTCTACGTGCCCTACGTCCTCATGCTTCGGCACGAGAACTTCTTCCGTTTCAACCGTCTGGTGCTGCTGAGCATCCTGTTGCTCTCGCTGGTGCTGCCGCTCTGCAACATCTCCGCTCTGTCGCTCGACCACCAGCCCGTCGTGCAGGCAGCACATCTGCAGATGCTCGAACTCGGCATCCCTGTCCACGTCATGCCAGAGGTCGAGGTCAGCGCCTCCCCTTTTAGGGGAGGTCGAGAGGCGTCTTTTTCCCTCTTTCACCTTTTTACCTTTATATATATAATAGGTATGGTGGCGCTGCTCTCGATGAGGCTCTGGCAGATCGCTCGCCTGCAGTTCGGCTTGAAGCAGGGCGTGCTTTGGCACAACGACGAGCAGGGCGTCCGCATCTACTGCCATGCTGAGGACGTGGCGCCCTTCAGCTGGATGAAGAGCATCGTCATCAGCCAGAGAGACTACGACGAGGCGGGTCGCGAGATAGTCCTGCACGAAAAGGGTCACATCCAGGGCCGCCACTCGTGGGACGTCGTGTTGCTCACCCTCGTGCAGATGGTGCAATGGTGGAATCCGATGTGCTACATGCTGGGCATCAGCCTGCGGGATGTCCACGAATACGAGGCCGACAGCTACGTCCTCCGGCAGGGCGTCTCGGCACAAGGCTATCAGCTTTTGCTCATAAGAAAAGCCGTTGGCTCCGGCGGGTACCCTTTCGCCAACAGCTTTAACCATAGTTTAACTAAAAAACGTATCACTATGATGAAAAAATCAAAGTCAAATCCGTGGATGCGAGCCCGTGCGCTCTACGTCATCCCGGTGGCTGCGTTGGCACTCTCGGCCTTCGCTACGCCTAAGTTCGTCGCTCCCATCGAGGAGACTGTAACTAAACTTGAGGGCAAAGGTGCGGAGAACTCCGCCAGCAACGACACCATCTACAATGTGGTGAAGGAGCGGGCAAAGTTCCCCGGAGGCGATGAGGAGTGCTACAAGTTCCTTGCTGAGAATATCCGTTATCCCAAGCTCTGCCACGCCTTCGGCGTACAGGGGAGGGTTATCGTCGGTTTCGTTGTCGAGAAGGACGGCAGCATCTCTCATATAGAGAAAAAGAAGGCTCCGGAAAGGACGCTCGCAGGGGTGGATATCGTTTCATATAAGGAGAAGAACCCCGAAGCGAAGGAGCTCCCGGAGGAGGGCAAGGACCTCGGCGACCTGCTCTACGAGGAAACCAAGCGCGTAATGGAACAGATGCCCAAATGGGAGCCTGCAAAGGACGACGAAGGCAATGCCGTCCGCAGCCTCATGGCACTTCCCTTCATGTTCCGCTTGCAGTAATTCTCTTTACTGAAGTTTCTGGGGGTAAGACTGGAAGACTTTGCCCCCATATATTTCTTGCCTCTCCTGCCAACCTGACGTGCTGGGTTGTTTGCACATACGCGACGCTGCAATTGCAGCATCGCGATGCTGCAATTGCAGCGTCGCGTATGTGCAAAGCCTTTGGAGTAGTATCTCTGTCTGAGTAACTTAGGATTTCGGGCAAAAAGGGGTGCCGAATATTCCAATTCGTTTCCTAATAATAAGATACCTGTTGACCTTTCGCTGAACAGTTACCTTCCTCTTTCCATTCCTTAATTAATGCTAAATAATCACCGTTTTTTGCGATGGATTGGGCTTTTTTTGCTATCTTTGCGCACGAATAATTAAGTAGAAAAGGATATGGGATTCTTTAATTTCTTCAGCAAGGAGAAGAAGGAAACGCTCGACCAGGGGCTTGAGAAGACGAAGGAAAGTTTCTTCGGTAAACTGACGCGGGCCGTTGCAGGCAAGTCGAAAGTGGACGACGAGGTGCTCGATAACCTGGAAGAAGTGCTTGTGACGAGCGACGTGGGTGTCGATACGACGCTCAACATCATCAAGCGAATAGAAGCCAGAGTGGAGCGGGACAAGTACGTCACGACTGATGAGCTGAATGGCATTTTACGCGATGAAATCGCACAATTGCTCACGGAAAACAACACAGACGACACCGAAGGTTTTCAGATTCCTGCCGACAAGCGACCGTACGTTGTCCTTGTCGTCGGCGTGAATGGTGTGGGTAAGACAACCACCATCGGCAAGCTTGCCTATCAGTTCAAGGAGGCCGGCCTGAAGGTCATGCTCGGAGCCGCCGACACTTTTCGCGCCGCCGCCGTTGAGCAGATATGCATATGGGGCGAAAGGGTGGGAGTGCCTGTCATCAAACAGAAGATGGGCAGCGACCCTGCCAGCGTGGCCTACGACACCCTCAACAGCGCTATGGCCAATGGCGCAGACGTCGTCCTCATCGATACCGCAGGCCGTCTGCACAACAAGAAAGGCCTGATGGACGAGCTCTCGAAGATTAAGCGTGTGATGCAGAAGCTCATGCCCGATGCACCCCACGACGTGATGCTTGTGCTGGACGGCAGCACAGGCCAGAATGCCTTTGAGCAAGCCAAGCAGTTCACCTCCGCAACCGAGGTGACGAGCATGGCTATTACGAAGCTCGACGGAAGTGCAAAGGGCGGCGTAGTCATCGGCATCAGCGACCAGTTCAAGATACCCGTCCGCTACATCGGCTTAGGCGAACGTGCAGAAGACCTCCAGCCATTTAATCGCAGAGAGTTTGTCGACTCCTTATTCAAGAATTAAGAATGAAGAGTGAAGAATGAAGAATGTGCTACCGCCAAAGGTTCTCCCCGTAAAGGGGGAGTCAGAGGGGGTCTCTGTTGACCTTATAACGCTCGGTTGCAGCAAGAACCTTGTTGACAGCGAGAAACTCATCCATCAGTTGGAACTGAACGGCTTCGATGTGACCCACGATGCCGAGGAGCCGCAGGGGGAGATAGCAATCGTAAATACATGCGGTTTCATCGGCGATGCGAAGGAGGAAAGCATCAACATGATTCTTGAACTGGCCAAGCGCAAGGAACAAGGCAAGCTGAAGCAGCTTATTGTGATGGGATGCCTGTCTCAACGTTACTTCGAAGAACTGAAGATGGAACTTCCCGAGGTGGACCGCTTCTATGGGAAGTTCGATTGGGAGCAAATCATCACCGACCTGAAGGGAACTTATCATAAGGAAGCCTCTGGCGAGAGGCATCTCACGACACCTTCACACTATGCCTACCTGAAGATAAGCGAGGGCTGCAACAGGCATTGCGCCTACTGTGCCATTCCCATCATTACGGGCAAGCAAAAGTCCCATTCCATCGAAGAAATCGTGGCTGAGGTGGAGAATCTGGTGGCGAAAGGCGTCAAGGAATTTCAGGTCATTGCCCAAGAACTGACGGGCTACGGCACCGACCTCTACGGCAGGCAGATGATAGCAGAGCTCATTGACCGCATTGCCGACGTGCCGGGCGTGGAATGGATAAGGCTTCACTATGGCTATCCGGCCCATTTCCCATGGGAACTCTTGCAGGTGATGAAGCGTCACGATAATGTCTGCAGGTACCTCGACATTGCCTTGCAACACATCTCCGACAGTCAGCTTTCTGCCATGCGCAGGCATATCACAAAGCAAGAAACATACGATTTCATCGAGAGAATAAGGAAGGAGGTGCCCGGCATACACCTCCGCACGACGCTCATGGTAGGTTTCCCAGGCGAGACAGACGAAGACTTCCAGGAACTCATTGATTTCGTCAAGTGGGCCAAGTTTGAGCGCATGGGTGCCTTTGCCTACAGTGAGGAGGAAGGGACATACGCTGCAGAGCACTACATAGATGATGTTTCTGAAGATGTAAAACAGGCACGACTCAGCAAGCTGATGCGCATTCAGCAGCAGATCAGTTCCGATGTGCAGGAGAACAAAGTGGGGCAAATCATGAAGGTCATCATTGACCGCAAGGAGGGAGATTACTTCATAGGTCGCACAGAGTTCGATTCGCCAGAGGTTGACCCAGAAGTGCTCATCAGAAGGAGCCCAGCTGTCAATCTCCATCCAGGTCAGTTCGTCAATGTCAAGATAGAAAGTGCCGATGAATTCGACCTTTTTGGACAAATTATAGAATCATCAAAATAAGACATTATATTATGAACAACAAAGAATTCGTTGCCGATATGGCACAACGTACCGATTCAAGCGTCAAAGAGGCATCTTCGATGGTGAATGCCGCTGTCTCAGCCATCATTAGTGAATTGATGGAAGAGAACACGATTATCGTTTCTGGCTTTGGCGTCTTGGAGGTGAAGAAGAAGCTGGAGCGTGTCCTGGTTAACCCCACTACCAAGCAGCGCATGCTCATACCGCCAAAGATGGTTGTGAGCTTCAAACCCTACACATCGTTAAAATCAAAAGTGAAGTAAGACTATGGCTAAGATAAATCTCCAGCAACTTGCCAAGACGATGGCACAGAAGAAAGGCATCTCGCAGAAAGATGCCGAGGCGTTCCTCCGTGAATTCTTCGATGGAATCGTACAAAACGTGACAACCGAAAAACTTGTCAAAGTGAAAGGACTGGGTACTTTCAAGCTTATTGAGGTGCAGGACCGCGAGAGTGTAAACATTAAGTCGGGCGAAAGAATTGTCATTCCTGGTCATTCGAAAATCTCCTTTACTCCTGAGACTTCGCTCAAGGATTTGGTGAACAAGCCTTTTGCCGACTTTCAGAGCGTTGTCATTAATGAAGGGACGAGCATCGAGGACATGGAACGGCTACCCGAGGATGCTAAGGATGCAGAAGAAGAGATGTCTGACACAACAGAAGAGGCAGCCGAGCAAACCGCTCCAGAAGTTCCCTCTGCTTTGATGTCCGAGGCAAAGTCTGAGCCCGAACCCGAGGCAAAGCCCGAACCTGTGGTTGAGTCCGAACCTGAACCTGAAGTAGAGTCTGACCCCGAGCCGGCTCCTGTTCCTGCTCCTGCTCAGTCGGAAGAGAAGAAAGGCAGTCGCATCTGGGTTTGGATATTGGCTCTCGTGTTGCTCTTGATGCTTGCTTTGCTGGCGTACAAGATGTTCTCCGGCTCTGCCCAGAGGGGAGAGGTCGCCAGCCCAGCTCAGCCACAAGTTGAGACTCCGGTGGAAGAGGCTCCTACCTCGGAGCCTGAGTTTGCGCAGGTGCCCGGCGGAGAATATAAGATAGTGGGTACGAGGAAGATGTACGTCATGCAACCGGGCGATTATCTTGCCAAGATAGCTCGGGAGGAGTATGGCGACAAGGAGTATGCCAAGTACATTATCGTCCACAATGCCTTCGCCAATCCAGACAGCATTGCCGTCAATATGGAAATCAAACTGCCAGAGCTCGAGAAGATAGAGTGAGGCTTGACCATTTCTTGGTCTCATAAATATAAAAAGAAAGAAAAGGAGCCGCAAAAGCTCCTTTTTTTTTGTGGCACGATAATGTGATTCGAAAGATTATGAGAATTGCCAATTTAACCAGCTTATATATTCAGATTTAATAGTTTCTCGTGAATCCTTTTCAAAACCCTCCAAAGGATATGGGAAAATCGACGTGCCGCTTTGGGAAAATCGACGTGTCGCTTTCGTCAAATCCACGTGAGTAGTTTCTGCTTCCCTCTTCTCGACAGCTTTATATATTGTTTTGATGGTTTTTTAACAAAGTTAAACATTGCTATAACTTTATTTATCATTTCACATTTGGCAGATAGGAGAGAAAGCAGTAATTTTGTGCCCGAATATAAATAAACTTAACTAAATATGGCAGAATCAATCGACATTCGCGAACTAAATGAACGCATCGAGAGACAAAGTGGCTTCGTTACCAACTTGGTGACGGGCATGAATCAAGTTATTGTAGGACAGAAGCATCTGGTGGAATCGCTGCTCATCGGCTTGCTCAGCGACGGGCATATTCTGCTGGAAGGTGTGCCCGGTCTGGCCAAGACAATGGCTATCAAGACGCTGGCTCAACTGGTTGACGCCAAGTTCAGCCGCATCCAGTTCACGCCCGACCTGCTTCCCGCCGACGTCATCGGCACGATGATTTACAGCCAGAAGGACGAGAAGTTCCTGGTGGAGCAAGGTCCCGTCTTCGCCAACTTCGTGCTGGCCGACGAAATCAACCGTGCTCCGGCGAAGGTTCAGAGCGCCCTCCTCGAGGCCATGCAAGAGCGTCAGGTTACGATTGGCAAGAACACGTTCAAGCTCCCCAAACCCTTCCTCGTGCTTGCTACGCAGAACCCCATCGAGCAGGAAGGCACCTATCCGCTGCCCGAGGCACAGGTGGACCGCTTCATGCTCAAGGTGGTCATCGACTACCCGAAGCTCGAGGAGGAGAAACTCATCATCCGTCAGCAGATAAAAGGCGAGCAGCCGGAGGTGAAGCCCGTCATCGGAACCGATGAGATTATCAAGGCGCGCGAGATAGTCCGCGAGGTCTATCTCGACGAGAAGATTGAGCAGTACATCGCCGACATCGTGTTCTGCACCCGCTATCCCGAGAAGTACGGTCTGAAGGAGATAAAGGACTACATCGAGTTCGGCGGTTCTCCCCGTGCCAGCATCAACTTGGCGCTGGCAGCCAGAGCGTTCGCCTTCATCAAGCGTCGCGGCTATGTCATCCCCGAGGACGTGCGCAGCGTGGCCCACGACGTGCTCCGTCACCGCATCGGTCTCACGTATGAGGCAGAGGCGAACAACGTCGTCAGCGAGGAAATCATCAGCAAGATTGTCAATAAGGTTGAAGTGCCCTGATTTGACAATTTGACAATTGAACAATTTGACAATTGGATAGATGACTGAAACAGAGTTAAAGGAACGTTTTAAGAAATTTTCCATCCGAATCATAAAGATGGTGGATTGCTTGCCAAATACGTTGTCTGCAAGGGCTATCGGTGGACAGGTTGTTCGCTCCGGAACTTCTCCCGGTGCCAACTACAGGGCTGCTTGTATTGCAAAGTCCGAAAAGGATTTCCTGAACAAGCTGAAGATGGTTGAAGAGGAACTGGACGAAACGTGTCACTGGATAGAACTGATAATAGAATCGGGAATGCTTCCGAAAGAACGAATGGAACCCTTATGTGATGAGTGTAAAGAGTTGTTAAGTATTATCGTACGTTCAATTACTTCCACAAGGAAGCATCTGGCGCAACAATAAATTGTGAAATTGTGAAATTGTCAAATAGTGAAATTCTAAAACGGGTTCGGCAGATTGAAATCAAGACGCGTGGCCTGAGCAGCAATATCTTTGCAGGCGAGTATCATTCCGCCTTCAAGGGACGCGGCATGACCTTCTCCGAAGTGCGCGAGTACCAGTACGGCGACGACATCCGGGACATCGAGTGGAACGTCACGGCTCGTTTCGGAAAGCCGTATGTCAAAGTCTTCGAGGAGGAACGCGAACTGACGGTCATGCTCTTGGTCGACGTCAGCGGCAGCCTCGACTTCGGCTCCGTGAAGCAATTCAAACGCGACATGGTGACGGAGATTGCTGCCACGCTTGCTTTCTCTGCCATTCAGAACAACGACAAGATAGGCGTCATCTTCTTCTCTGACAAGATAGAGAAGTTCATTCCACCTAAGAAAGGTCGCAAACACATCCTTTATATCATTCGCGAACTCCTCGACTACAAGCCCGAGAGTCAGCAGACGAACATCTCCTACGCCCTGGAGTACCTGACGAGAGCCATCAAGAGGCGATGCATCGCCTTTGTGCTGAGCGACTTCATTGACCAGCATTCCTTCCTGCAACCCCTTTCTATCGCAGCCCATAAGCACGACGTTGTGGCCGTTCAGGTCTATGACAAACGCGTGGCGGAACTGCCGGACGTCGGCCTCATGAAAGTACACGATGCCGAGACGGGACAGGAGCAGGTGATTGATACGAGCAGTAGTGCCGTCAGGAATGCACAGGCACGATGGTGGAAGGAACAGACGATGCGGCTTAAGGACACCTTTAGCCGAAGCCAGGTGGATGCCGTCAGCGTCCGGACAGACCAAGATTATGTGAGTGTATTAAGAGGTCTTTTTGCAAATCGTAAGTAGTTATGAGCGTGAAACGACAATTATTAATCATAGCATTTTGTGTATTATCTGCCAGCGTCAAGGCGCAGGTCCAGGTCGATGTGAAGATAGATTCCTTAGAGCTCTACATCGGTCAACAGACGGACCTCACACTTTCTGTCACTCTCGACGCAAAGCAGAAGCTCCGGATGCCCGATATAAAGAAGGGACAGGAACTCATTCCGGACGTTGAGGTCGTTGAGGTCGGAAAGCTCGACACAGCTATCCTCAACGACGGCAAGCGTTTGACGGTCAGTCAGGCCTACACCATCACGGCATGGGACAGCGCGTTCTATTATCTGCCGCCCATGCAGGTGATGGTCGATACCACACATTATGAGTCGAAGAGCCTTGCGTTGAAAGTCTATACGGTTGACGTCGATACACTCCACCTCGACCAGTTCTTCCCGCCAAATGACATCATGGAGTTGCCCTTCCTCTGGGCTGAGTGGCGCATGGTGGTGTTCGGCGGCGTGCTATTTCTCTTGATGCTTGCAGCGATTGCCTACCTTTGGTATCACGTCAAGCACGGCAAACCCATCGTCCGCTTCATCAGAAGGAAGAAGAAGCTGCCGCCTCATCAGGTTGCCATGGACGAGATAGAGCGCATTAAGAGCGAGCGGAAGTGGGCTGAGGAGGACAGCAAGGAGTACTACACGCTGCTGACCGACACCCTTCGCAACTACATTCGCGACCGCTATGGCTTCAATGCGATGGAGATGACGTCGAGCGAAATCATCGACCGACTCATTGCGGAGAACAACGAAGAGGCTCTCGACGAACTGCGCGAGATATTCCGCACGGCCGACCTCGTCAAGTTTGCGAAGTGGAGCACCCTCATCAACGAGAACGACGCGAACCTTGTCGCTGCCGTAGAATACGTCAATCAGACAAAGATAGAACCCGACCCGAATGCCAAGCCGGAACCCGAAGTCATCAAGGAAACCGACCAGAAACGCCTCACGCAAGTCAAGATGATGCGCGTCGCAATGATAGTTCTGGGCATCCTCTCCGTGGCTTTGCTGGCATGGATTATCTGGAGGTCGGCCGACTTGCTCATGTAAAAAGACTAAGCTATGACATTTGAAAACCCGCTATATCTGCTTCTGTTGCTGCTCGCGATACCTTACATCGTCTGGTATCTCTTGCGTCACAAGGCTTCTACGCCTGCCATCCGTGTCAGCAGCACAGAGGCTATGTTCCAAGCACCCAAGAGTCTCAGGCAGAGACTCCTGCACTTGCCGTTCCTTTTAAGACTGGCTGCCTACTCACTTGCCGTGGTTGCTTTGGCCCGGCCTCAGACCTCCAACAGTTGGAGCAGCAAGCATACCGAGGGCATAGACATCATGCTTTGTATGGACGTCAGCACGAGTATGCTGGCCGAAGATTTGAAGCCCAACCGCATCGAGGCAGCCAAGAACGTTGCCTTGGAGTTCATCAGCGGCCGTCCCGACGATAACATCGGCCTGACGCTCTTTGCCGGAGAGGCCTACACGCAATGCCCCATGACCGTTGACCATGCAGTTCTGCTGAACTTGCTGAATGGTATGAAGGTCGATATGGCACAGCGTGGACTCATCGACGACGGTACTGCGATAGGCATGGGCATTGCCAACGCCTTGTCGCGACTCAAGGACAGCAAGGCGAAGAGCAAGGTCATCATCCTGCTCACGGACGGCACCAACAACTGCGGACAAATTAGTCCGAACACGGCAGCCGACATCGCGAAGAGCTTCGGCATACGCGTCTATACCATCGGCGTCGGCACAAACGGCACGGCACGCTATCCCTATCCCGTCGGCGGACGCATAGAGTATGTCAACATCCCCGTGGAGATTGACACGAAGACGCTCGCCTCGATTGCCCGCAAGACAGATGGCGAGTTCTATCGTGCCACGAACAACCAGAAGCTTCACGAAGTCTATCAGGAAATCGACAAACTGGAGAAGACCAAGATGAACGTGCGTCAGTACTCCAAGCGCTACGAGGCGTACGGCATGTTCCTGCTTGCCGGCGTGCTCTGCCTCCTGCTGGAAATCCTGCTGAGAAACAGTATATTGAAGCCTCTCCCCTAACCCCTCCCCTAAAGGGAAGGGGCAAAACAGTCCGTAAATCGTAAATAGTAAATCGTTAAATCGTAAGTAATCTCGATGTTTCGCTTTGCAAGTCCACAATATCTTTACTTCTTGCTGGTGCTCGTGGCACTGGTAGCTATACATTATTATATTATATATAGGAAGCGGCAACAGGTCAGACGCTTCGGCGACCCTGAGCTGACCCGGCAACTCTACTTGGGCGTGTCGCGCTGGAGGCCTGAGGTGAAGTTCTGGCTCACGATGGCTGCCCTGGCTTCTTTCATCGTCGCTCTGGCCCGACCGCAGTTCGGCACACGCCTCGACACCCGTGAACGTACGGGCATAGAGGCTATCATTGCGCTCGACGTCAGCAATTCCATGCTGGCCGAGGACGTGAAGCCCAGCCGCTTGGAAAAGGCGAAGATGATGGTCAGCAACATGGTGGACGGCATGAGGGACGATAAGGTCGGCCTGATTGTCTTCGCCGGACAAGCCTTCGTGCAGTTGCCCATCACCAGCGATTATGTGAGTGCCAAGATGTTCCTCGAGACCATCTCGCCCTCGATGATTAGCGTGCAGGGCACAGACGTCGCGGAGGCCATCAATCTGTCTATGCGTAGCTTCACCCAGCAGGAAGATGTCTCCAGGGCTATCTTCGTGATAACCGACGGCGAGGACAACGAGGCGCGAGGCGTCGAGGCTGCCAAGCAAGCCGCAGCCAAAGGTGTCCGCGTCTATGTGCTGGGCATCGGCAATCCCGGTGGAGCCCCCATTCCCATCCCCGGAACAGGACAATACATCATCGACGAGGAGGGCAATACGGTCGTTTCGAAACTAAGCGAGGAGATGTGCCGCGAGATAGCTCAGGCCGGCAACGGTAGCTATATCTACGTCGACAACAGCAGTTCCGCCCAGAAGAAATTGTCGGAACAGCTCGACCGACTGGCCAAGTCGAAGATGGAGAGCCAGATTTACAGCGAATACGACGAGCAGTTCCAGGGCTTCATCCTCATCGGACTCCTGCTTTTGCTGCTCGACGTCTTCCTCATCGAAAGGGAAAGCAAGACCACCTGGCTGGGCAACCTCTTCCGCCGCGGCCGCCCCGTCGCCACGGTTATGCTGCTCTTCTTCAGCATGATGGCAATGGCCCAGACCGACAGGGACTATATCCGCCGCGGCAACCGCCTGATGCGCGACAGCGTTTACGACAAGGCGCAGGTGGAGTACCAGAAGGCCATCGAGCGGGACAACACGAATCCCATCTCCCACTTCAACCTCGGCAACGCCCTTCTCTACCAGAACAAGGCCGAAGATGCCATGAAGGAGTACGAGACGGCGGCTCGTCTGGAGAAGGACAAGACACGTCTGGCGCAGATTTATCACAATATGGGCGTCGTCCTGCAAAGTGCCAAACAGTTCGACAAGGCTGTGGCCTGCTACCGGAACTCCCTTAGGAACGACCCCACAAACAACGAAACGCGCTACAACTATGCCTTGAGTCTCTTCCAACTCAAAAAGAATCAGGGTGGTCAGGACAATCAGGAACAGCAGAAGGACGACAAGGGTCAGGACGAGAAGAAGGAGCAGGAACAGCAGCAACAGAAACAAGAACAAGATAAGAAAGACCAGCAACAGCAGCAGCCGCAGCCAGAGCAGATGAGCCGCGAGAACGCCGAACAGATGCTCAATGCCGCGATGCAGGACGAGAAGGCTACTCAAGAAAAGATACAAAAAGCACAACAAAAACGTCAACAAAAACAGTTGCAGAAACAATGGTAAAACGTGATGGTTCAAAACTACTGCAGTGAAGTTGCCGAAGTTCACACGTGAAGTTGCCCAACTTCACACGTGAACTTTGCAAACTTCACACGTAAAGTTTATCAACCATCCACGTTAAGTTGAAAGAGACTCCATAAGATGAAAAGAATTTACACGATATTCACACTTCTATTCCTTGCGTTAAGTCCTGTCTTTTCGCAAGTTACGCTCAAGATTCAGGCACCTGCCCAGGCCGAAGTAGGCAGGCAGATTCGCGTCAGTTATGTTGCCAACACGCAGGACATCGAAGATTTCCAGGTCGGTAGCTTCGAGGGATTCAACGTCCTCTACGGTCCCAGCACGAGTCGCTCCAGCAGTTTCTCGATGACGAACGGTCGCACAACTCAGAGCAGCACATGCACGTTCACCTACGTCGTCGTGCCCACCCAGGAGGGAACCTACAAGCTCCCGGCAGCCACGATAAAGGTCGACGGAAAGTCTGTCAAGAGTGGAACGGCCAGCATCGAAGTGTTGCCAGCCAGTCAGCAACAGTCGCAACAGCCTCAGACTCAGCAACAAGGCGGCAACTCCCGCCAGCAGCGGCAGCAGCAGACTCAGTCCTCCAGCGGTCAGATCAGCGGCAACGAGCTCTACATGACCGTGACGGCCAACCGGAAGAAAATCTACGAGCAGGAAGCCGTAATGCTGACCTACAAGCTCTACACGCTGGTAAACATCCAGCAGATATCCGGCGAGATGCCTCAGATCGACGGTTGCCACGTCCAGGAACTCGACCGTTCCGCACAGATGTCGCTCAAGTACGAGCGCGTCAACGGCCGTAACTACGGCACAGCCGTCTGGAAGCAGTACGTCCTCTTCCCGCAGAAGACGGGCAAGCTGAAGGTTCCCAGCATCACGTTCGACACGCAGGTCGAGGTGCAGAACCACTCGATGGACCCCTTCGACATCTTCTTCGGCGGCGGAAGCCTCTCGCAAATGGTTCGCAAACAAATTGTTGCGCCAGCCGTAGAGATTGACGTCATGCCCCTTCCCACGCCGAAGCCCGATAACTTCTCTGGTGCCGTGGGCAAGTTCTCGGTGTCCGCCACGCTCACGCCCGACCAGATAAATGCCAACGATGCGGCAACCCTCCGGCTCGTCGTCACAGGTCAAGGCAACATGAAACTCATGAAGGCACCGACCATTCGATTCCCTCAGGACTTCGAAGTCTATGACCCCAAGGAGAACAACAAAACGCAGAACACGGCCACAGGAGCAAAGGGAAACATCACCTACGACTATGTCGTCGTGCCTCGCCACGGCGGAAAATTCTCCATTCCACCGGTGGAATTCTGCTATTTCGACCCCGAAAAGGAGCAGTACAACACGGTTCGGACGGACTCCTTCCATCTCGCTGTTGCCAAGGCAAAGGGGCAACCGGTCGCTTACACTCGTGAGCAAGAGGATCTCAACGTGCTAAGTAACGACATCAGGTTCATCAAGTTGAACGAGTTCGAGAGCGAGGAGACCGACGACTTCTTCGGAACCTCGGCCTATTGGCTCAGCTATCTTCTGGCCTTCGCAGCCTTCGTCGCAGCCTTCCTCTGGCTTCGCAGGCAGCAGAAACTCAACCCGAACTCCTGGAGCGTGAAGGGAAAGAAGGCAGGCAAAGTGGCGTCTCGCCGACTGAAACAGGCTTCGAAGCTCATGCACACGAAGGACGATGCCGCCTTCTACGACGAGGTGATGCGCGCACTGCTCGGTTATGCGGGCGACAAGCTGTCCCTCCCCACTAACGAACTCTCGAAGGAAAACGTCATCAGCAAGCTCACGGAACGCGGCGTGGAGCAGCAGGTCGTCGATTCCTTCATTGCAGTCCTCAGCGATTGTGAGTTTGCCCGATATGCTCCGGCCAGCGACACGAACCTCGCAAAAGAGAAGATTTACCAGCAGGCCTCAAATGTCATCACGCAGATGAACGCCTCCATAAAGAGTTGAAAAGTTGAAGAAATAAAAAGTTAAATAGTTGATTTTTTACGATGAAAAGGGATATTTTTGCAATTCTTCTTGCCTTCTTTTCTCTGTTGACGCAAGCCGCCAGTCTTTCCGAAACGAAGACTTTGGCCGATAGTGCATACGTGCAGGGCAGCTACGAGAAGGCTGTCAAACTCTATGGCAAGCTGGCCGAGCAGACTCAAAATGCTGAGGTATTCTACAACCTGGGTTGTGCCTACTATCGCATCGACGACATCGCCCATAGTGTCCTCTGGTTTGAGCGTGCCTTGAAGCTTGATCCGAGCAACAAGGACGTGCTCTTCAACCTTGAACTGGCACGCACAAAGACCATCGACAAGATTGTGCCGCAGCATGAATTCATCCTCTTCACCTACTTCCGAAGCATGACGAACTGGTTCTCGTTGCGCACCTGGACCATCGTCGGCCTGTCGTCCTTCGTCCTGATGCTCGTCAGCTTGCTCTTTTTCTGGGGTGCCGGAAGCATCTTCATGCGAAAAGTTGCCTTTTCATCGGCAGTTTTGCTGTTGCTCGTCTCCATTCTCTCCAACGTCTGCGCCCTGCAGCAAAAGAACTTCAAACAAGTTCATACGAGCGGCATCATTACCACTCCGGCCGTGACCGTCAAGAGTACACCGGCCGAGAACGGCAACGACCTCTTCGTCCTTCACGAGGGAAGTAAGGTCGAAATACTCGACAGCAGCCTCAAGGAATGGTGCGAAGTGACCATCGCCGACGGCAAGCAAGGCTGGATTCCCAAGAAGTCGTTCGACCTCATCTAAGGCAACGGCTGCCACCCTATAACGCAAAACAGATGAAAACCAAAGCCACCCTCCTCCTCGTTATCGCCCTTTTCATCGCTTGTTCGCAGGTCGATGAAAGGGATAGAGCGGCTGCCGTTGAGGGTAATGACCTGGCTTATCGTCTGCGTTATACTGACGTTTCGGCTTCGTTGACAGCAGCCAAGACGGCTTATGCAAAGGGCAATGCCGACGATAAGGCCGAGGCTGTCAACAACATGGCCTATGTTGCCTATCAGCAGATGCGGTTCGATCAGGCTCTCCATCTCTTGCAGAAGGTTTATGATAGCAGTCGCAACCAGCTTGAACTGCTTTGTGCCGACGTGCTTACCATGAAGGTGATGCAACGCATCGGCCGTGGCAAGTCGTTCTTCGACAGCCGTCTGCGTGCCCAGAAGCGTCTCAGACGTATCCTCTCGGAAGAAGAAAGCCTCACCGAAAGGCAGCGGCATCGCCTGCATTACGCTTTGACGGAGTTTCATATCGTTGCCTCTACCTATTATTATTATCTTGGTCAGGAGGGCGAGGCACGTCGTGAGATACAAGATGCCGAGCAATATGTCAACTTGGAAACCGATACGACTCAGTGGCTTTACTATCATTATATGCTTGGCAGCGGCGGCCTCGTGGAGGGAACACCCGAGGAAGTGACCGTCGCGGAGTTCAGTCATCTGTTCCGCGTCTACACCTTGGCGAAGGCGCATCGCTTTACATATTTCGAGGCGAATGCTTTGCAGTCGCTCTCTGCCATGATAGCCGATTCCGTTCGTGCCGAGTGTGTGAAGCGGCAACGCTCTGATGCATATAGCTTTCTCTACGGTGAACACATGCGTTGGCAAATGGATGGCCAGCTCTCGTCGCGCCATCAGTTGGCAGCAGCCCTGTCGCATCATGCCGTTTCTCTCTTCAGGGAATACCGCGACCTCTATCAGACGGCTTGTGCTTTGCGCACCCTCGGCGAGGTTTATTTCTCGGCTGGTCAGTACGAAAAGGCACTCAAAAACTTCCAGGAAGCACTCCATCTGACCTCCGACCACAAGCGTTCTCCCTATCAGGTAACGCCCTGGCTGGCAGGCATACATGAGAATCTCAGCCTGACATACAGCGCGCTTGGCGACAAGGTCCTTGCCGACAGTCATCGGAACATCTACCTCGACCTGCTCGACGGCTCGCGTCAGAACCGAGAACTCGACAGTCGCAAGGCTTTGCTGAAACAAGAAGCTCGCAGCGAACAAGTACAGTTCCTGCTGCTACTGCTGCTTGTGGCAGTCGTGGCGGCATTGTCTGTCATCTATTATCGGCAGTTGAAACGCCGCTCGCGTTCTTCCGAGCAGAAGGTTCGCACGATTGCTTCCAGTGAAACTTTCATGCAAGCAAAACAGAAACTCAACGAACTTTTGCAGGACGAAGAAGAACGTCTGGAAGAGAGTAGGGAAGCGTGTGAGGTCATGCAGCAGCGCATCCTTCAGCAACAAGAACGCCATGTCTTCGGTCGCACCAAGCTGTCCGTCGTCTATGCCATCATTCCTTACCTCGACAGAGTCATAGCTGAAGTCAAAAAGCTCGATGAAATGGGCGAAAATGATACAGAGCATCTGTCGTACATACAGGAATTGTGCTCGGGCATGACAGCCATCAACGACCGACTCACTTCGTGGATTCAGATGCAGCAGGGAAAGCTTAGCCTCCAGGTGACACGTTTCCCGCTCAGCGACGTCCTGAATGTCATTTCCATGCAGCAGTATGCCTTTGCCCAACAGGAACTCACACTTGAGGTTCCCGAAACAGGCCTCATGGTAAAGGCCGACAAACCTCTGACACTTTTCATGGTTAATACGTTGGTCGATAACGCTCGGAAGTTCACGAAGGCTGGTGGTAAGGTAGCCATTTCTCTCGATGAAATGGGCGATTTTGTTGAGGTCAGCGTCTGCGATACTGGTATTGGTCTTTCCCCGGAGGATGTCCAAACCTTGAACGACAGCAAAGTCTATGACCCCAATCGCCTTGGTGCTTCGGGCGCAGGAAAGGGCTTCGGCTTCGGCATCATGAACTGCAAAGGCATCATCAACAGCTATAAGAAACTCTCGTCGCTCTTCAATGGCTGCGACTTCGGCGTGGAAAGCGAACTTGGCAAAGGCAGTCGTTTCTGGTTCCGCCTGCCCAGAGTGTTGCCTTTGTTGTTCCTCTTTGTGTTCAGTGCCTCTGCAGGAGCAATGCCTCAACATTGCTACGAGCTTTACGACTCCACCTTCAATGCCAATCTGCAAGGGCGATATGCAGATGCTTACCGTTTCTCGGGAAGTGCAATAGCAGAGGTAGAAGAGCCTGTCGATACGCCTTTGCTCGTTTCGCTCTACAACGAGCAAGCCATTTCGGCACAAGCTCTTGGCCTTTGGGACGCTTACCGATGGAGCAATGCTGAGTGCGTCAGGCTTCATCGTCTGTACAGTACCGACGAGTCCCTTGCTTCGGATTGCCAGCAGCTCGAGAAGATGACAGCCGACTCGCGTGTGCTCTACGTCCTGATTGTCCTGTTTCTTATTGCTTCGCTTGCCTTGTTCTATCGTGTTGTGCTACGCCACCGCCTCCGTCATCGCGCGTCGCTCAACGACCTTTATCAGCGACTGACTGCTTTATTCACCGCCTTCCCAGAGAATGCCACCACGATAGGTGACGACCTTCAGGCAGTCATTAATGGCCTCACGCAGCCACAACTTCGCAAGACGGTGCTTGAACTTCAGCAACAACTATCTTCGGGCTTGATGAAGAAGCAAGAGATGGAAGCAGTCATCGAAGAAAGCGAAGACAAAGCACAAAGGCTTCGCTTCGAGCACGACCGCATGTATGTCATGAATCAGATACTCGACAACTCGCTGAGCACCATCAAGCACGAGACGATGTACTTCCCTTCGCGCATCAAGCAGATGGCAGAGGAAGGAAACAACTGGTCAAGCCTGCATGAGCTTGTCACCTATTACCGACACATCTACATGCTTCTCTATGAGCAGGCACAAAGGCAGACCGACCAGACGCTCCTGCGCTTGCAGCCCGTCGCCCTCAGCAACCTCTTTGCCTATGCCCAGTCGCGAGGCATCAGGTGTCCGCAGACGGATGCCATGGTGAAAGGTGACGAGAAGCTTCTTCACCTGTTGTTCGACCAATTGACAGCTGTGATGCAGGCCGACCTGACACTTGAAGTTGAGCATCGCGACACGATGTATTATATAATATGTAATGCAGGAGGAAAGAAGTTCACGCCCCAGCAACTCTCCGACCTCTTTTCGCCACAGACGGAGCGGTTCGAGTATCTTGTCATGCGACAGATAGTTCGCGAGCACGACGCAGCTTGTGGGCATCCAGGCCTTCGGCTTGTGGCAGAGAACACGGAGCACGGAAGTCGGATTGTCTTCTCGCTTCTGGAAGCAGAACATTGATAATAAAAGAAAGGAAAGATATGGAAAAATTCAAAGTAATCATCGTCGAGGACGACAAACTGGAACTCAGAGGCACGCAGCAAATCCTGCAGACCGAAGTGCCGGAGGCAGAGATTATCGGCACCGCGCAAGGCGAGAGCGACTTCTGGAAGTTGATGCGCAACGGACAGCCCGACCTCGTTCTGCTCGACCTTGGACTGGGCGGCAGCACTACCGTCGGTGTGGACATCTGCCGACAGCTGCGCACGCGTTATGCCGACATGAAGATACTTGTCTTTACCGGCGAGATTCTGAACGAGAGACTCTGGATTGATGTCCTTAATGCAGGAGCCGACGGCATCATCCTCAAAACTGGGAACCTCTTGCAACGCGATGACGTGATGCAGGTGATGCACGGCCGGCATCTGGTCTTCAACGAGCCTTTCCTCGAGAAGGTGATGGCGCGTTTCCGCAAGAACGTATGCAAGGAGCAGGCAGCCATCGACGCTTGTGTGGAGTATGAGATTGACGAGTACGACGAGCGCTTCCTGCGTCACTTGGCTCTCGGCTACACGAAAGACATGATAGCAGGACTTCGCCAGATGCCTTTCAGCACGAAGAGTCTGGAGAAACGACAGGTTGATCTCACCAACCGTCTCTTCTCCGAGCGGGAAAGAAACGGCGTGAATGCTGTGCGCCTCGTTGTTCGTGCCATCCAACTCCACATCATCGACCCAGAGAACCTTGTGGCAGATGAACAATAACGAACGCAACTTCACCATTCTGCTGGTGCTGGCCGCCTTGCTACCGTTCCTCTCGTGGGTGCTGTCAGCGTTGGGCGTGCCCTGTCGAAGTATTCTCGACGACGAAGGAATGCGTTGGCTCTTCCGCCATGTGAGCGACTGCCTCCACAGCCGCCTCGTGGCGTTTGCCCTCTGTTGCCTGATGATGCAGGGTGTGATAAAGGAGAGTCTGCTCCCTTTGGGAAAGACATTCCGCCAGCCGCGCTTCTATCGCTGCCTCGCCGTCTATGCCGTTGTGTTCATTGGTATCATGGTGGCTGCCGTGTGGCCAGGCAGTCCTTTGCTCAGCATCACAGGCGGACTGGCCGGAAGTCCTTTGCTCGACGGCTTGCTCTTCCTTGGCTGGTTCTCCTTCATCGTGTTCTGCCTATGCTACGGACACAGCAAGCGTGAGCCGTGGACCAAGATGCTCACCTACGGCATCCGCAACCATCCGCTGGCCATTCCCTTTGCCATCGTCGTGTCCTTTTGCTGGCAATGCATTGTTTACATTAGTAATTAGAAAGAAGAAAATTGAATCTCGAAGAACTAAATGAAAGTCAGCGTGAGGCGGTGCTTTGCATCGATGCACCTTCGCTGGTCATAGCCGGTGCGGGAAGCGGCAAGACGCGTGTCCTCACCTACAAGATTGCCTACCTCCTGGAGCAGGGGATGCAGCCGTGGAACATCCTGGCCCTGACCTTTACCAACAAAGCCGCCCGAGAGATGAGGGACCGTATCGCCACACTTGTCTCGCCCGAGAAGGCTGCTTCCCTCTGGATGGGAACATTCCACAGCATCTTCGCCCGCATCCTGCGCGTCGAGGGACATCGCTTGGGTTATGATACAAACTATACCATCTACGACACTTCCGACAGCCTGAGCCTCATCAGACTTATCATCCGTGAGATGAACCTCGATGACAAGGTCTATAAGCCGAGTGCCATACAGAACCGTATTTCTGCCGCAAAGAACCACCTCATCCTACCTTCCGGCTACCGTGCCGTCCGCGAGTTCCGCGACAGCGACGAGATGACGAAGCGCACCCTTACAGCTGAGATATACAATCGCTACCAAGAGCGGTGCAAGCAAGCCAATGCGATGGACTTCGACGATCTTTTGCTCAACACGTGGCTCCTCTTCAGGAACAATCCCGAGGTTAAAGACCATTGGCAAGGGCGTTTCCACTTCGTGTTGGTGGATGAGTATCAGGACACGAACTATGCCCAGCACCAGATTATCCAGCAACTCACCGACCGGCGGCAGCGTGTCTGTGTTGTCGGCGACGATGCCCAGAGCATCTACAGTTTCCGTGGTGCCGACATCGACAACATTCTCCACTTTCAGGAGACTTATCCCGGCGCGCGTCTCTTCAAGCTGGAACGCAACTACCGCTCCACACAGACGATTGTCAACGCTGCCGGCAGCCTCATTCGCAACAATCGCGGACAGATAGCCAAGAACGTGTTCAGCGAGAAAGAGGTGGGCAATCCCATCGCCCTCTTCTCGGCTTATAGCGACATCGACGAGGCGAACATCATCCTGCGCGAGGTGCAGAGACTACACCGCTCGGGGCTGCAATACAAAGATATCGCCGTGCTTTACCGCACCAATGCCCAGAGCCGCAAGATAGAGGATAGCTTCCTCAGCGGTCGCGTGCCCTATCGCATCTATGCCGGCATGTCGTTCTACCAGCGTGAGGAAATCAAGGATCTGCTCTGCTACTTGCGTCTCTCTGTCAATCCTTACGACGAAGAGTCCTTGCGTCGCATCATCAACAAGCCAGCTCGAGGCATCGGCGACACAACGGTCAAGAAGCTCTTCCTGGCAGCTGCTGCGGCAGGGACGTCGGTCTGGGAGGTCATCAAGGCAGGCATCCTGCCGGAGCTGAACTCTGGCACACGCTCTCGCCTGAAGGGGTTCTATGAGACAATAGAGGGCTTCCATCAGAGCGTCGCAACTGACGATGCCCATACCCTGGCCATGCGTGTAGTGAAAGAAAGCGGCCTGCGTGACTACATCTTCAGCGGTCACGACCCCGAGGACATCTCGAAGCAGGAGAACCTGCAGGAGATGCTCGACGGCATCGCCGCTTTTGTGGCAGACAATCAGGAGCAGGGGCTTGGGATTTCCATCGGCGACTACTTGCAGATGGCCAGTCTTGCCACCGACTTCGACCGTACGCGCATCGACAAGGATGCCGACTGCGTGGGCATGATGACCATACACTCTGCCAAAGGACTGGAGTTCCCTGTTGTCTTCATAGCAGGTCTGGAGGAAGGACTCTTCCCGAGCGAGATGACGGCCGACTCGCCTCGCCAGCTCGAAGAGGAGCGTCGCCTCTTCTATGTTGCCATGACCAGAGCCGAGCGGCAGGTACTCCTCACATACGCCAAGTCGCGTTTCCGCAACGGCAAGATGGAGTACTCCGAGCCGAGTCGTTTCCTCAGGGAGATACCGAAAGAGTTCTTCGGCAGACAGACTTCAAGCCAAACCTGGACATCAAGACCCAGCAGACCCAGCAGGTCCTCCAGACCCTCTCCCAGCCTCTCCCTTGTAGGGAGAGGAGCAGATACAACTGGATGGGATAGAGGGAATAGATGGAATAAGCTATCTACTCCTCTCCCTACAAGGGAGAGGTTGGGAGAGGGTCTGGAGGGGCCGGGTGCGCTCTCTGTCGGCACCATTGTTCTTCACGACCGCTTTGGCCGGGGAGTGGTGCAGGCCATCGAAGGGACCGGCATTGACGCCAAGGCCACCGTCGCCTTCGAGAACGCAGGAACCAAGGTCCTCATGCTTCGTTTCGCAAAGCTCACGGTTGAACAATAAGCATTTTTCCGGTCATCCGCATGGCTGGCAGATCCTTCCTTTTGCAGTCAACTTGCCAGTACTTACACGAGAAAACTCCAGTACTCACGTGAGAGTACTGGAGTTTTCTCTGGAGAGTACTGGAGTTTTCTCTGGAGAGTACTGGCAACATCTCATTAGAATCCTGCCGGCGTGAAGTTGGGAGCCGTGCCGCCATTCGTGTACTTCCTACCGCCCCGAATGATGATGCCATGGTGCATGCGGCTGTCTGGCAGTCTGCGTCCGCTAAGGTCAAAGCATGCGCCATCCAGACCATTGCCGTCTGTCGTCGTGATGCCATTCGGTTGGTCTTGCGGTGCCACGTCAGAGAGGATGGGGTGCGAGAGGATGGGATGCGCATCGGTGCCTACGTTCTGGCGGAAGGCATTGCTGCCAAGCCAGGAGAGCAGCGTGCCGTCCTGCATATCGGTCTGTGTGAAGGTGCCGAGACCCGAGCCCGTCTGTGCGGCGCCCTGGGCATAGCAGTTCGTGAAATGTGGCGTGAAGCCGCGGCAGATGTCGTGGCCGCTCTCCCATCCTTTGCCCTTGACGAGGGCATAGCAGTTTACGATGCGAGCGTAGGACGACCAGCCCGAGAGCGCACCGTTGTCGCTGACTCCATTGATGGTGCCCACCGTGTAGCAACAGGTCAGGTGGGCTGTGAAATCGTTTTGTGGGACGCAGCCAATGATGCCGCCGCCATTGTCGTTGACATTGACCGTCCCCTCGAAGCCGAGGTTCCGGAAGTAGGCATGTCCGCCCTTCGAGCCTGTCACCTTTCCCACAAAGCCACCCACATAGCGGTAGCCGGTGAAGGTACACGAGGAGGCGAGCGTCAGGTCGTGCAACTCCATGTCGTCGGTACCCACGTTCACCAGGCCCACGCCAGTCTCCTTGGGGCGCGAGATGATGAGGCCCGAGATGATGTTCTTCTGCCCGTCAATCTCTCCACTGAAAGGCAAGTCGTTCGTGCCGATACCCGGGAAGTCGTAGCCCGTCATGTCGATGTCGGCAGTAATGCGGCAGTAGTCGGCCGTGTGCCCAGGAACGCTGTTCACCATGTAGGCGAACCATCGCAGAGCCTCGGGCGTGGCAAGTTCGTAGTAACCTTCGTAGTCGGTGTACATGTATTCCATATCCACAAGCCGACAGATGCTGCAGAGTCCGTGTACGAAGTCGTGCTGCAGATAGGTGGCATTGTCCGTGTTGGAATAGACAGGGGTGGCGGAGTCGGGCGTGCCGTCGCACTTCAGCGTTCCTGAAGCGTAGACGACACCATGCCCTGCGGATAGGACAGGATGGTCGTCGGCAGTTTGCTCGTTGTCAATGTTTTGGCGGAAGGGTCCATTGATAGAATTGCCGTTGAGCATCCATGCGAGAGCTCCGTTCTTTCGCTGGGCGAGCGTGAAGCGAATGGTGCTCTGCCGTCCGGAGCTGTCATAGACGTTGGTGACGGTAGGCGAGGAACGATACAGATAGTTGCTGCCGTCCACGCCAGCCGACAGCGTGCCGCTATTGTAACAATTGGAGATGGCGGAGCTGCTGCCGCTGAACCATCCGCAGAAGACGGCCGACTCGCGATTGCCCGTCACGCGTCCTGTGTTGTAACAATAGCTGATGACGAGGCTTCCACTATGGACGCATCCCACGAAGGCTGCAGCGTTCTGGGCACTGCCCGTCACTTTCCCTTCGTGTCCGCACCGCTCGATGCGAGCCGTCCCACTGCCTATCTTGTCTCCAACAAAGCCGCCGACGAAGGCCTTGCCCTTCACGTTGTTGGCCGGTCCGGCAGTGAGGTTCATGATGTGAGCGCTGTCGATGTAGCCGAAGATGCCCACGCCATCGGCAGAGGTAAGCGAGATGGTGAGGCTGTCAATCGTGAAGCCTTGTCCGTCGAACGTGCCGCTGTAGCCCATCGAACTGGTGCCGATGGGCGTGAAGTCGTAGCCCTTCATGCTGATGTCTGCAGTCAGCATAGCGTTCAGGTCGCGTTTGCCACTGTTCACGAGCGAGGAGAAGTCGCACAGGTCCTGAGCTGACGTAATGAGATAGGTGCCGTCGGCAGTCTTGTCGATGGCTGATGCACTGATGGCATTCAGCAGAATCAGGGTTAGGAGTGTATGGCGCATAATTCTTGGGGCGATAGCAAATTCTTCATTCCTCATTATTAATTATTAATTCTTGTCGGATGTCTCGCGAAGAGAATCCAAGCATGATGTTGTACTGGCCAGCGTCATAGACGAAGTCATGTTGTCCGGTGTCGTAGTAGCTGAATGCCTCGGGCTTCAGGGTGAACGTCACCTGCTGCGACTCGCCTGCACGGAGGAAGACCTTCTGGAAGTCGCGCAGCTCCTTCACAGGACGCTCCACGGGACACTCGCCTTCGCATCCCACGTAGAGCTGAACAACTTGTGCTCCGTCGCGACGGCCTGTGTTTGTCAGTGTGCATGTCACCTCGATGCTGCCATCCTCCTGCTGCTCGCCGATGCCGATGCCATCGATGCTGAAGGTCGTGTAGGAGAGGCCGTGGCCGAAAGGATAGAGCACCTGGCGGTTCAGCTTGTCGTAGCCGCGATAGCCCATGAAGATGCCTTCGCTATAGCGGACGTGCTTGTCGCCGTCTGGGTCATGATAGGAGTTGTAACAAGGGTTCTCGCTCCAGGCTCGCTCAATGGTGATGGGCAAGTGTCCGCTTGGGTTCGTGCGGCCGAAGAGGATGTCGGCAATGGCTGTGCCTCCCTGCTGACCGCCATAGAAAGCCCAAAGGATAGCGTCGGATTGTTGTTGCCACGACTGCATCTCCACTGCTCCGCCGCCATTCACGATGGTGACCGACGGACGCCCAGCCTTCTTTATGGACGCCAGCACCTCCTTGTCCTCGCTCGGAAGGTCGAAACTGCGGTCGTGTCCTTCGCCTTCGATGCTCGAGTTCATACCGATGCAGGCAACCACGAGGTCAGCATCCTGCAGGTACTCAGCCAGATAGTCCTTTGTGTCGCCTCGTTTTTGCCACATTAAGTCAACCATGGCATCGCCCTCCAACTGGTAGTATTCGAAGGTGACAGCATACACCTTTTCCTTAGAGAAATACTTGGAGGCCGACTTGCTGTGATAGGACGAAGCCGTCCAGTCATCGAGCAACGCCGTGCCGTCGATGAGGAGGCGGAAGCCATCGTCGCCGCCTGCCGTGAAGGTGTAATAAGCAGATGTGGGCACGCTGATGTAGCCTGTCCAACGCACGGAATAGTTCTTCTTGCCGATGCCTTCCACGTCGGGACCGCCGGCACTCCAGATGTGGTTTATCTTTGTCTCTGTTTGTGTCAGCACAGGCGAACCGCTGAGGTCGCTCGTTGCAAAGTATTCGGCCTTGAAGCCAGGCTCGGTGAGCGTCTCGTCAGCATAGATGATGGAGGGCAGCAGGTCGAGTTTGTCCTTGCAAACCACCTCGATGCCGAGGCTGTCGCCCAATGCCTTGATGCCATCGAAAGTGCTGACGTAGTGCCAGGGGTTGACGTTGCCACTGCCGCCGCCACTCACGTAGCCGGTTGCGTTCTTGCCTGTCACGACGATGCGTTTCACTTTCTGCGTGTCGATGGGAAGCAGGTCGTTCTCATTCTTCAGGAGCGTCATCGCCTCGCTTGCCACGGCAAGGGCTGTGGAGTCACTCTCGGGGTCGTAGAGAGGGATGGTGCTGTCCAGCTGCCCTTCATCGTGGAAGCCCATGCTAATCATGGTGTGAAGGATGTGGCGCACCTTCGTCTTGATGTCCGACATCGAGAGTTTGCCTTGCGAGATATACATGCGGAGGCTGTCCGGCGTCATGTGGTCGGCACTTGCCATCTCGAGGTCGAGGCCTCCGTAGGCAGCACCGAGGCAGTCATGCGTTGAGCCCCAGTCGCTCATGACAATGCCTTTGTAGCCCCAGCGGTCGCGCAGGATGTCGGTCAGCAAAGCACGGCTGTGTGTCGTGTAGATGCCGTTCACGAGGTTATAGCTGGTCATCAGGCAGCCCGTCTTGCCTTCCTGAACGGCGGCCTTGAAGGCGGGCAGGTAGATTTCATGAAGCGTCCGCTCGTCCATGTCGTTGCTGATGCGGTTGCGGTCGTAGTCGGAATTGTTGCCGAGGAAGTGCTTGACGGTCGTCGAGATGCCTTCCCGCTGGGCACCGATAATGTAGTTGGCGGCCGTCTGCCCTGCCAGATAGGGGTCTTCGCCCATGTACTCGAAGTTACGTCCGCAGAGGGGCGAGCGGTAGATATTGACGCCCGGGCCGAGGATGATGTTGATGCCACGTGCCTTGCAGTCGCGTGCGATGGAACGGCCATAGCGCTGTGCCATATCTCTGTTCCAAGTGGCGGCCAGAGCTTGGTTAGGAGGATAGGCCGTCGCGATGTTGTCCGAGCCGACACCTTGCGGGCCGTCGCACATCTCCATACCAGGAATGTTGAGGCGGTCGATGCTCTTCGTGTGATACCAGTTCGTGCCGCCCACCATCGAGAGCTTCTCGTCGTCGGTCATCAGGTTGAGCAATGAATCGACCATCCTATCGACGTATGCCTCGTCAGACTTCACGAGGACGGAGATGGTGCGTTGCCCCGCCTCGCTATGCGTAGCGGTGAGCGTGCAGAAGCCTGCCGATACTGCTATCACCTCGAACTGCGCTCCGCCCATCCGCACTGCTTTGGCGACGTTGCTGTTCGACGAGTAGATGCGTTTGTCGACATAGCGCACGACGCTCTCTTCCGGTTGGAAGTCGATGTCGATGATAGCTGTTTCGCCCGGCTGCATCACAAGGTCCGGAAGGGAGAATGTGAAGTCGCGGACGGGGAAGTAGCGGCTGATGTACTGTATCTGCGAGAGGTCCTTGTTGGGATAATAGATATTGCCAGGCGCCCACTCGTCTTCCGTACCGTTTTGCGAGAAGCGGATGTCGTCGGTGCTCGTGCCGACCATCGTGTTGTAGTGTACGGCAAAAGTCTTCTTCTGCGCAGAGGCCACAGAGCAGAGCAGAAGCAGGAATGCTAAGATAAAGTTCTTTCTCATGGCTTGCAGAATTTGAAGGAGGTTTCCCCTAACCTTATTATATAATACGCGCGTGCGGGGAGTGCGCTGATGTCAATCTCTTCATCGGCCTTGGCCTGCTGCATGAGTTTGCCGTCAATGCTGTAGATGCTGACGGTGCTGCCAGCGGGAGCGTTTGTCAGATGCAAGACATCTCTGCCGTTGATGATGCCGGGCTTTGTCAGTCCTGTGGGAATCTCAATGTCGAAGTGTGCACGACGGACGCCGGCGATGGTGGAGCCGTCGGTCAGGACAACGGCAAAGGTGGAGTCGTCGTCGGCAGCAACCAGGCAGAGCACATCGCTCATTGCCACACGCTCGCCGCCGTCGGTGATGAGGCACCATATCTTTTCCTCGGCTCTTGCAAAAGGCAGAAGTAGCAATAGTGCCAACAAAGCTAATACGTATCTTTTCATCTTTTATTACTCTTTATGTTATTCTGTCAGACGCCGCACGCAGCGTTTTTCTGTTCCTCACACACCATTGTTGATGATAAGCGCATTCCCCACGTAGCTGACGCGGTAGCGATAGAGGTTGCGCCCCGCGGGGCCGTCGGAAATGGTGCCGATGTCGTTCAGGTTGTATGTGCGCTGGCAGCTGTTGCACTTGGCGTAGCCGCCTGTCTGAAGCACAAGCGGCTTGGTGATGTTGTAGTTTTGGTAGCAGTTGGAGCAGGCAAGGTCGAAACAGACTACGCGCACGAAGTCCTCTCCAATTTCGGGAATGGTGAGTTTTCCAACGATGAAACCGCTTAGCCCGAGGTAGTAGCTATTGTATGCACTCAGGGCTGTGATGTTGATGGCCGACGTGTGACCAGCGGCATCCGTAAAGAGGAAACGCTGTCCGTCAGTCCTGATGGTGCAGTATTCACCCATGCTCTCGCAGGCGGTGAACAGCACGGGAGCCTGCGTGACGTTCTCAACGGTGAGCCGTGCTCGAAGGTTGCTGTACTTGGTGTATGTGTCGTCGCCCTTGCAAGAGGCAAGGGAAAGGACGGCCGTCACCAGAATCTCTCCCAACCGGACTCTATTCCATATCCGCAATCTCATGGGTTGATGTTTCTTTTTATCAGTTCCCCCTAAAGGGGGTTAGGGGGGCTGTCAATCGTTTCTCCGCTTCTTCTGCACGTTCGAAGTGGAAGCCGTCCCACACTTTCTGCATGAGTGCTGCTATCTGCTTCGTGCAGAGGTTGCCGATGCTGCCTTCGTGGGTATGGTGAACCTCCTTGCAGGGCGTGAACTTGCCTGCCTCGATGTCGAGTCCCACCTTCTTGTAGGCATCGCGGAAAGGCATTCCTTCGCTGGCCAAGCGGTTCACCTCCTCGACGGAGAACATGAGGTCGTAGCGCGGGTCATCCAGGATGTGTTCGTTCACCTCGAGGCGTGCGATGATGTACGTCGCCATCTGCAGGCATTCTCTCAGTTCCTGGAAAGCAGGTAGGAAGACTTCCTTGATGATTTGCAGGTCGCGGAAGTAGCCGCTCGGAAGATTGTTCATGATGAGCGTCACCTGCTGGGGCAATGCCTGCAGCTTGTTGCACTTGGCCCGCGTCAACTCGAAGACGTCGGGGTTCTTCTTGTGAGGCATGATGCTCGACCCGGTGGTACATTCCTTCGGCAGCTTGATGAAGCCGAAGTTCTGGCTGTTGAAGAGGCAGGCATCGAAGGCGAGCTTGCTCACCGTCCCCGCTATGCCGGCCAGGGCGAAAGCCACGTTGCGCTCCGTCTTGCCACGCCCCATTTGGGCATAAACCACGTTGTAGTCGAGCGAGTCGAAGCCCAGGAGCTCAGTCGTCATCGTCCTGTTCAGGGGAAACGACGAGCCGTAACCGGCGGCAGAGCCAAGCGGGTTGCGGTTCGTGATGCGGTAGGCGGCCTGCAGGAAAACAAGGTCGTCGACGAGGCTCTCAGCATAAGCACCCAACCAAAGACCGAAGCTGCTGGGCATCGCCACTTGGAGATGGGTGTAGCCAGGCATCAGAACGTCCTTGTAGCGCTCGCTCTGCTGCTGAAGCTCCGTGAAGAGGCTGCGCACGTCCTCTGCCATGAGGCGCAGTTGCTTGCGTATGAAGAGCTTGAGGTCCACGAGCACTTGGTCGTTGCGGCTGCGGCCTGAGTGTATCTTCTTGCCGACATCTCCCAATCGTCGAGTCAGCATCAGCTCCACTTGCGAGTGTACGTCCTCGATGCCTTCCTCGATGACGAACCGTCCTTCCCTTACATCAGAGAGGATGTTCCGCAGCTCGGCAAGCAACGCTTGCAGTTCTTCTTTCTCCAGCAGCCCGATGCTCTCGAGCATTGTGATGTGAGCCATTGAGCCAAGCACGTCGGCCTCAGCCAGATACATATCCATCTCTCGGTCGCGGCCCACGGTGAAGCGTTCTATCTCCGCCGTCACTTCGTATCCTTTATCCCAAAGCTTCATGTCATTTACTATTTGACGATTTACTATTTACGATTTATGTACTCTCCCTTGGGGAAGCGGGAGGAGACCTCAATACGGCAGGCTTGCCAGCATCTGTGCCAGGCCGTTGACACCTTGTTCGAGTTTCTTGCCAACCATCTGACGGATGAAGAAGTTCAGGTCAGCCTTGACGGTCAGCCGCATGGCACACTCGTTGTCGTTCTGCGGAAGCAGTTGAATCCACATATTTGCAGCGACGGGCATCCCCTCGGCGGCAAACTTGATGGTCTTCTCTGGCTCGCGTTCTATGATGCGCAGCGTGGCTGTGCCTATCGGGGTGTTGCCCGATACGCTGTCTCTGTCGAACTGCAACTCGCGCAGCTTCTCGACGACTTGCTCCATTTGCTCGGGCTTCACCTTGTCGCCTGCCTGCTGCTTGATGCGCTCCATTGCTTCAGGGTTATCGAGGCCTTGTTGTATGACGGCCAGGTTGCTGAGGTCCGACAGACGCTCATAGACGCGTCCGATGGGAGCGTATATCTTCTTAACTTCGCTTTTGTATTCGGTCATCTCTTTGATTTACGATTTGACGATTTACAAGTTACTATTTATTCCCCCTAAAGGGGGTTAGGGGGTCGTCCAGTTTGCCGGGTCTTTGCGCCACTCGTGGAGGGTCTGGATGTCTGTCTCCTTGATGTAACCTGTCTTGAGGGCTTCGGTCACGACTGCTTCGTAGTTGGTCAGGGTGACGAGCTTGACGCCTGCATTGCGGAAGGCTTCTTCCGCCACGGGGAAGCCATAAGTATAAGAAGCCACCATGCCCACCACTTCGCATCCTGCTTCTCTAAGCGCCTCGACTGCCTTGAGGCTACTGCCGCCTGTGCTGATGAGGTCTTCTACGACTACAACCTTCATACCCGGCTTTAGTTCGCCTTCGATGAGGTTCGCCATGCCATGATCCTTTGGCTTGCTGCGGACGTATGCAAAGGGAAGACTTAAAGCGTCGGCCACCAAAGCACCTTGTGCGATGGCACCTGTGGCAACGCCTGCCACGCCTTCTGCCTCGGGGAACTGTTCCATGACGAGTCGCGTGAGCTCCACCTTGACGAAACTGCGAAGGTCGGGGAAGGAGAGGGTCTTGCGGTTGTCGCAATAGAAGGGACTCTTCCAGCCGCTTGCCCATGTGAAGGGATTGCTGGGCTGCAGTTTGATGGCTTTCACTTCGAGCAGCTTGGCTGCAAAGATTGATTCAACGTTGTTCATCTCTTATCTTGTGTTATGTGTTAACTAGGATTTTCTTGCCGTCCTTTATGTAGAGCCCAGGCTCCTGCATACTTGCGGTGCGTGTGCCGTTGAGGCGATAGATGAGGTGGCTGCCTTCTCTCTCCTCGGAGGGAGCGGAAACGCTGTCGTCGTCGCTCTTGCTTTTGATGGTGAAATACTGGCGTGGGAAAGGCTCCTCGTAACCGTCCGCCATGAAGTATCCCACGAAGTAGTCGCCTTCTGGCAGGGGTGCTGTCCAGTTGTTCGTACCGCTTACGTTGAGTCGAAGCGTGCCGTTAACCTTGTTGTTATAAAGCCAAGTGGGGCACTTTGCGTCCTTCGGCACGATGTCGGCCCTGTAGATGCCTATCCAGTCGTTGTTTAGCATGGGAGCGTTGGCAAGCGTCACTACGATGGCGTCGCCCACCTTATAGACGGGTTTGTCGGTCTGCATGGAGAAGTTCTCGGGGTTGTATGCCCGATTGGTCACAAAGAGAGGAATGCGAGGCGAGCACTCTGAGTAGCCTCCGTCTTGGAATAGCACGGCAAAGTACTCCCCAGCAGCAGAGAGACTGAGGCTCAGCGTGCCTGCCGCAACTTCTGTATATGCGTAGGTTGCCGATGTGTCGCTCGAGCCTGGGGTTTTGCCTTTGGCGTAGATGCCGAGCCATGCTTCTGTGCCGACAGGAACGCCGCTGAAGGTAGCCTGAATGGTCTCGTTCACCTTGTAGAACTGCTTGTCGAGCGCGAGGGTCGAGATGTATGAGGCAATGGTGCTGTCCACCCAGTCCGAATAGATGGGGTCTCCTTTGGCTCCGAAGCAGTTGCATGGACGCACGGCAAAGCGATAAGCGAAATCCTTGGGCAGCTCGCTCTCGCCATAGACGCAGACGACTTCGCCTTCTTCCTTGTTCTCGCCGAGGTAGCACTTGGGCGAGAAGACGCGCTTCGTGGAGGTGACGTGACGGACGTCGAGCCAGTCGTATTCCACTTGCACCTCGTAGTCGAAGGCACGCACGCCGGCGTTCTTCTTCAGGACGGTCGGGAAGTGAACCGTCACCTGCTTCTGCGAGGTGCCATAACGATCGGCGCCTGAGCCTCCGGTAACAGTAACCTTCGTGCCCGCGGGGAATTGCGGAATGGCAGCCGTCTTGGCACGATTCTCAAAGGAAAGTGATTGAGTAACCGAGATGGGCCAGGGAAGATACCAAGCCTCGCCGATGGGTTCGTCGTAGACAAACTCGCGCTTCTCGAACGTGATGGCATCGTCATAGACGCGCATCACCATTCCCTGCCGTCCGTCCTGCGGGTTCATCTTTGCCATCTGCGTGGGTGGCTTGGCTCCCCAATCGTCTTGATAAGTGTTCTCGCGTGCAGGCATCGGGTAGAGATACTTGAGCGAGGAGGTGCCGATGCTGGTGAAGGCGCCTTGCCAGAGGTCTCTGTCGTCGTCGAGGGGCGAGTGCGAGTGGCCGGAGAAAGCGACGGCGTTGGGGTACTCAGCCAGAAGCTTCGTCACTGTGCCGTCGTCCCGGCCCCAAGCCCAAGCGCAGTTGCAGGTGTCCTTGGGATGCGGATGCTGGATATAGAAGAAGGGGCGTCCGTCGGCTGTCAGCTCGGCGTTGTGCTCCTGGAGGAAGTCTGCAAGCCCCGGAATGTTGTTCTGGTTGGCCCAGTGTGCGCCGATGAAGTGATAGCCCTTGATGGTCTTCATCCAGATGGGCTGATAGTCTTCCTTGAAACATTGTTTCCAAGCAGCCGCAGCCTGTCGTCCGATGCCTTGCGCTTGCGCCGTCTCAGCCCCGACACTGCTGATGGTCCCGCCCCAGGTATAGGCCTCCATATCGTGGTTGCCGTAGATGAAGAGCTGTACGGTCTCTTTTCCGTCGAGGCCCTTGCCGTCGGGGAATACCTGGAACCATGCGTCCGCCACGACTTGCAGCTGTGGGAGGAGTCCCTGGTCGGCCATGTCGCCGGCGATGATGACACCATCCACCTTCAGGCTGCGGAAGTATTCGAGGGTGTGGATGAACGTCCCAGCCGTGTCTGCGCCACGGAGATGTATGTCGCTAACGATGCCGATGACGAGATTGGGATTGCCCAAAGAGGCAATCGTCTCAGCGAGGGCAGGCGAACCCAAATAGGCTGCTCCGGCAAGGGCGGTACTGCGCCTCAGGAATTCTCTTCTGTTCATAACATTTATATAATGCGCTGCAAAGATACGCAAAATAGTTCAAAGTTCAAAGTTCGAAGTTCAAAGTTTTTGTCCGTTCCCCCGGATTTGCAATACTTCGGCAGGGTATATGGGTAACTGTGATGCTTTATGTCTGCAAACCATGAACTTTACAAATTGCCACATAAAATGCCGTTTTTCTTTCTTTGTGCTATTATTGCACACTCCTTAAAAGGGTTAAAAAAAGCACGAAATACGTCGAATTTGCAAACGTGGCACGCCATGTTTTCCAACGCGGCGTGCCAATTTGGTCAACTCGGCACGCCGCATTTGAATTTTCAATACTTTGCTTTTACACATAAATCATGTAAAAAAGTGTGCAAAAATACGATGAAATGGCCGATTTTGCAAGGTGTAGTTGTCAATTTGACATTTTCTTCTTCTTGAACCATTGTGTAACGCCCTGATTCTCAGTATGGGTTTGATTTAAGCGCGTTTCTTTGAAAAAACGACCTAAACCACACCTGAGACCATTTTAAACGATTCTGGAGCGTTTGTCAAAAATGCGAGTGTAAGTAAAAATGGCAAATATGTGACAAAATGTCAAACGCAATATTGCCATTAACTAAAGGCTTCGACTTCGGCAGAATAGTGTCCGTAGATGTACTCCACCACCATTCGTCCGTAGCGACCCTGTTCTGCAACAAGGCAGGAGACGAGTCCCATCGTCCAACGCCAATTGACTTCTATGCATGGACAGATGCCCTCCTCGGCCAGCATCATGTCGATGCCCACAGGGCCCTCATAGTCGAACCGGCTTAGGCGCTCTGTCCACCAAGCCCGAATCGCTTGGAGATATTGCAAGGGAATGTACTGAGCCAGCCAAGCGAGCTTCTGTCCCTCGGGAGCCACCCAGTTCCCTAGGTATGCGCCCCGCTCGTTGGTATAAAAAAGAGACAAGCCTCGATACTCAACTCCGCCCTTTCCATCGAGCCAGAACTCTAGGGCGAAGTCGGTCACTTTATGCAGGAACTGCTCCACGACTACACTTCCCTGAGCCTTCAGAATGCGGCTGGCCCAAGCCTTCCATTGTGGATTGTCTGTCTTCATCAACCCCCTTCCGCTGCTGCTCCATGGCGATTTCAGCAAAGCTTCGCCATACGCGTTTGCAGTTTCCTCTGCCTCTTCGATGCTCCGACAAAGGACAGAATTGCCTGCGAAGTGTCCGTCGAGAGGCAATTCGCTTCGAAGCTCCTGCAAGAGAGATACGGCAGTTTGTCTGTGGGAAAGTTGTCTGATTTGCTCCAACTCCTTCCGGGAAGGTAAAAGCGACTCCTGAACGCCTGCCTGCTTGAGTTGATGACAAAGTGCCGGACTCCATCCCCAAGGCAGAATACGCGTGTCGTCCGACAGATTGAGCCGCTCCTCGCCGTTCCATACGATGTCCTCCTCATCAGCCCACCACTGCGGAAGCCACCAAAGTTCACGCCGCATTTGCTGGATCTGGACAGGTGGCGTGTAGCCCGGATGCCCGTCGGCAAGGGCCATATCGTTCTCTGGATTGAAGACGTATAAGCAGTTCATAATTCATAGTTATGAGTTCATAGTTGTGTTCACAGTTCACAGTTCTTCTCGCTTCATTTAGGGCGAAGCCTGACTATGAACTATGAATTATGAACTATGAACTAATCTCCACGTTCGTATAGTAGTGCTTGAGGATTTGCTTGTAGCTGAAGCCTCGCTCTCCCATCACGGCGGCTCCTATCTGGCAAAGACCCACGCCATGACCCCATCCGCGACCGTGAAGCACGAAGCGACCAGGCACGCCGCCTCGGACGTTCTTCGCCTCGACAGTGAACGCGCTGCTCTTCAAGGTTGAAGTGCTGAGCATACGGCGTATCTCAAGTTCCTTGCCCACGACGAACGACTTCTCCTGCCCCACGATGCGCAGCTTGCTGATGTGTCCGCCGGGACCTTTCTCCACGGGTTCCAGCGCAAGGATGGGCCCGAGGTCCATCTTCAGGTGACTCGTGATGCGGTCGTGAATCTCCTGCTGCGACAGCTCTTCCGTCCATTCGTAGAAGTCCTGCGTCTCGAGGTCATAGTCGTTGAGAACTTGTCGAAGTATCTTCGTGTCATGCGTGTTGCAGAAAGGGTCGGCCACGGAGCGCAGGTAGGGCACCTCAATGTTCTCCCAGCAGTACTGGAACTCGTTGGTGCGTCCGCCACAGCACTTGCCGAAGCGTGTGTCGCAGATGCGTCCGTCGTACATCAGCACCTGGCCTCGCGTGGCATTCACGGCTTCCGCAACCTGCGGATTGCTTGCCCTCGTGATGCCTTGATAGCGCTGGCAATGGTCGTCGGCACAGACATCGAAGATAGTGTGGTCCTCGCGGTCGTACCATCGGATGCTCTCGCCTTCGCCCTTGACGAAATTGAAGAAGGGTGACGTCTGCTCTGCATGTTCCTGCCGGCGCTGCATCTGGGCATAGAGCCAGCTGCGGCTGATGACGGCGGCTGCTTTCAGGAATTCCAAAGAGCAACTGCCTTTCATCTCGCTGCTAATGACGCTCGTCAGGTAATCTTCAACGGGCAGGATGTTGATGGCGACAATCTTGTCCTCGTCCACCACAAGCTTGAGGATGCCTTGGAAGGTCTGCGACTCCTGCCGCTCCCAGTGGAACTTCTGCCCGATGGTGACGCCATGAAGGGTAAAGGAAGCACCATCCTCCTGAGGACGGAAGGTCAGCTCCTGATAGACATTGTCCTTCCAACGGATGCCGCCTTCGGTATATTCTGCCATTTGCTCGCCTGTCACCTCCGTGCCTTTGGCTTGATAAGGACTGTTCATGCAGAAGCGGATGGCTGTGTCCTTCATTATGCCGACGGATACAACCTGATTGATGGCTGGCATGTCGTTCTTCTTCTCTTCTACATCTGTGGCAGTCTCTTCTGCTTTGTCTGTAAGTTGGGAGATGATGGGCTTCAGCTCTTCTTCACTCAATGTCACTTCCCTGAGGATGCTTACGGCTTTCTCTGCCGTCAGCGCCTCGAAGTCCTGTTGACGCGGCGTGATGAAGAGTCCGCACATGTCGAGCGCTCCTGGGCTGATGAGGAGTTGTTCCTTGCCTTCAGCATAGTAGCAATCGGGGCGATGCTTGCTGCGAGGGAAGATGAGGGTCACGATTTCGTCGGGACGGCTTGCCGTTCCTTTCTCTCGCCAGCAGACGATGTTGAGGCGAGGCTCTGTCTCGTCGCCAATCACGGGCAAAGCTTTATAGACGCGCTGGCAGAGCAGGCTGTCGCTTTCGGCAGGCATGCTCCGGATGACGAAGACGGGGCAGGGATAGTCCTCCAGGAGGTAGAGGCCGCAGCGGCTGCCCACGTTGCCTGCTTCCTCCATAGTGGCAGCCTGTTCGCCTGTCAGGGGATAGAGCTTGCGGAGCTTGTTCTCGTACATCGACCAGTCGCGCTCCAGCGGCACGATGCCTCGGCTGCCTGCCTGCAAGTGCATGTGGTCGGGACAGGATGCTCCGCAGAGCGGTCCGTTGTAGAAGACAATATGGTGCGACATCTCCCATGCCAGCCGACGCATCGTGCCGAACGAGCTGTAGATGCTCTGCGGCGTGTGCCGTCGCATGGGGATGGTGAAGTGCTGAGGCAGAATGGGGTAGGGGTTGACAAGAATCTGATAATGCCTTTCCGTCATCAGCTTGTGTTGCTCCTTGGGGCGGTTCTTGTCGCAGAGGAAGCAGGGGCGTTCACTGATGGTCTTCTTATCGATAGAGGCACCAGTCGAGACGATGCGGGCAGGGTTCCATTGGGCAGACAGCCCCCCTCCATCTTCCCCAAAGGGGAGAGCCTTGATGCGTACATGCTCTCTTGCTTCCTTCCTCTCCTTTCTCCCTCTAAAGGTGGCCGAGGGGGCGGGGGAGAGGCTCTTGTATCGCTCGGCTGCTTCGGGCCATTCCTGCAATTCCTTTTGGAAGAAAGTCTCTATCTCCTCTTCCGTCACCTCGTGCTGCCAGAGCAGGTTGAGCTGCTGGCGAGCCTTAATCTCGAGGGTGCGCAGGTGGTCCTTGTAGGTGTTGTTCTTGTTGATTTTGTCCTGACTGAGGGCAGCATCGCTGTTGCCTTCCCAGCGACGGCAGAGATAGACTTCGTCGTAGATACGGCCGATGCGGTAGCGACGGCTTATCATGAGGCCGAGTGCATAGTCCTCGCCATAGCTTGTGTTGGGTATCTGCAGCTCTCTCAAGACGGGCGTGAAGAAGGCACGAGGTGCGCCCAGGCCGTTGATGCGCAGGGCATTGTTGCGTCCGTTCTGCAGTGTCCACTCGCGGTGGTCGATGAGGCCTGGTGGAAGGGTGTTCAGCTGGAAGTCGCACATACGGTAGGAGCCGATGACCATTGCCGCTCCTTCTGCATAGAAGGCATCCACCATGCGCTGCAATGTTTGCGGCGAAGAGTAGAGGTCGTCGCTGTCGAGCTGCACCACGAAGCGTCCCACCAAAGGATGATGTACAGCTGTATTCCAGCAGCCACCGATGCCCAAGTCGTTGCGCTCAGGTATAATGTGAATGACGCGTTCGTCGGCAGAGAACTCGTCAATGGCTTCCGTCGTGCCATCTGTTGAGCCATTATCTACCACGATGAGGTTGAAGGGGAAGGTGGCCTCTTGCTCCAGGACACTACGAATGGCATCGCGAATGGTTCGCTCACGGTTGCGGACGGGGATGATGACGGAGGCCTCCACAGCGAACTCACCTTCCGAAAGCTTCACTTCGTCGTACTCGTCGCCATGCAGGTAGGCGTTCAGTGCACGCAGATGTCGAGTGCATGCTCGCTCCATCTCCACTTGGCGGGCGCGGTTGCGAGGGTCGACGTAGTCGAACTGTTTCTCTCCGCTGAGCCTCGTGTCGTGCTCCACCTCTGTATAGAGGAACTCATCGATGTGCAGGGGCAGCTGTTTGCGGCTGATGAAGAGGCGGAGGTCGTAGAGGGCAGCATACTGATAGTGATGCAGGTTTTCCTGACTGGCATACTCCTTCAGCACTTCCGTTCGGAAGAGGAGGAGCGAGCCCATCTGGAAGTCATCGCGTACGGAGCCGAGCTGGTAGTCAATCAAGGGAGCCCCCTCCCCGGAGGGGGCTTTATAATGGTCGCTATACATCATGAGCGCCTGGCTGTCCTCGGCGATGGTGAGGAGCCTGGTCAGGGCGTGATAGCCGAGGCGGAGGGTGTCGTATTTATTATATAATAATGTATAGGGAGCCGTAGCGGTCTCGGCGATGTACTTTATCGTGCGGGTGTTACCCGGGCCGTCTTCCCGGAGGAAGTTGACGCTCTGCACCTGCGGCTCTGCCTTCAGCGCCTCGAGGGTTTCCCTGACTTGCTCGTCGCTCTGCCAGGGGATGAAGCAATCAATGCAATTTACCATTTTACTATTTACTATTTACCATTTACCCTGCAAAGATACGACTTTTAAGTGAGAAATCGTACTGCCGATAAGAAAAAAGAATAGGAAGAGCCTATCTTGCCAGTCCACTTGCGACCCTCCTTAAAGGGACAGACCCCTCTAAATCTCCCCAGGGGAGACTTTTTCCCTCCTTTAAGGGAGAGTTGGGGAGGGCCTTCATCGCCAGCCTTCCAGGTCGGCCTCGGGGAAGAGGTCGGGGTTGAAGGCCGGCTGCTTGCCCTGCCTTCGTTGCTCCTTGAAGTCTTTCAGCAGGCGAAAGGCATAGCGGCTCAGCATCATGACAGCAGCGAGGTTGAGGATTGTCATCAGTGCCATAGCGAGGTCCACGAAACTCCATGCCTGTTGCAACGACATGAAGCCGCCCATCAGCACTACCACACCGCTCAAGCAGCGGAACAGCGCCACTGCCCACGACTTGTTGCAGATGTAGCGGACGTTCGTCTCGCCATAGAAGTAGTTGGCAATGATGGTTGAGTAGGCAAAGAGGAAGATGGCGGCCGTGAGGAACCAGCCCCCGAAGCTCCCCAAGTGATGGTTCATGGCGTGATGGGTCAGGATGATGCCGTCGGAGCCTTCCGTATAGAGTCCGCTTAGCAGGATGATGATGGCTGTGCAGGTGCATATGACGAGTGTGTCGACGAAGACGCCGAGGCTCTGCAGCAAGCCCTGATAGACAGGATGCGGTATGGTGGCCGTGGCAGCAGCATTGGGAGCACTGCCCTCGCCTGCCTCGTTCGAGAAGAGTCCGCGCTTCACGCCTTGCATCACGGCGATGCCCACAGCTCCTCCTGCCGCTTGTTCCCATCCGAAGGCACTCCTGACGATAAGGCTCAGCATGGAAGGTATCTGCGAGAGGTTCATGATGAGGATGTAGAGAGCCATCAGGATGTAGCCCAAAGCCATGAAGGGCACCACCATCGCGCAGAAGCGGGCTATGCGGTGGATGCCTCCGAAGATGATGGCAAGCGTCAGCATCGTCACCACGACGGCAACGTACTCGCTTGGCACGACGAAGGCTTCAGCTATGGCATCGCATAGCGTGTTGCTCTGCACAATCTGGTTCGACAGGCCGAAGCCATATATGATGAACACGGCAAAGACGATGCCCATCCACGGCCGCCGCAGGCCGTACTTCATGTAGTAGGCCGGTCCGCCGTAGAAGCTGTCCTTGCCTCTCCGCTTGAAGAGCTGTGCCAAGGTTGCTTCCATGAAGGCAGTGCTGGCTCCAAGCAAAGCCATCACCCACATCCAGAACACAGCTCCCGGGCCTCCCACGAAGATGGCACTCGCCACGCCCGCCAGGTTCCCTGTCCCCACTCTCGACGAGAGGCTGATGGCAAAGGCTTGGAAGGAGGAGATGGAAGACCCTCTCCATACCTCCCCCTTTAGGGGGAGGCTTTCCTTGCCTGAGTCTCGCCTGTTTCTCCCCCTAAAGGGGGAGTTAGAGGGGGTCTTCAGGCCCTTCAGCATCGTCGGCAGCATCGTGAACTGCACGCCACGCAGGTTCCATGTGAAATAAATGGCACAGCCCACGAGCATCGTGATGACGACGTAGGTCCATAGCCAATCGCTCAGCGCATTGAAGAATTCCATGTTTTACAGTTTTCTGGGTGCAAAGGTACGAAAAAAAGTTGAAAGTTGAAAGTTGAAAGTTGAAGATTAGGAACGCGGACGTCTCGTCCCCTGCCCACGAGGGGAAAAGTTAGCAGAATGTTTTGGACTGATGGGTTATTCCCCTATAGGGCGTTTGCAAAGGCATTATAGTTCCTTGGCCGAGGTATTAGCATTCATGGCTCAAAGTATTAGCATTCCTTTTGGGACGAAGAGGTATACCTTTTGTGTCGAAGAGGTATACCTTTTGTGTCGAAGAGGTATACCTTTTGTGTCAAAGAGGTATACCTTGTGCAGAAGTCGATATTTGTCATTAGTTGTTAGGTTTTTACAACTTTTAGCAGACGCCAATAAAAGGAAATAGACAAGGAAAGCCGCTCTGTGCATCACAGGGACGGCTTTCTTTTTTGGTATCAGACAGCCTCAGGAGTCAGATGTCTTCTTCATTCTCTGCTTTGCAGCACGACTGCTTCCTTCTTGCAGCCATCGACCTTGATGGTCAGCGGGGCTGGCAGGCGGACGTGGCGGACATGCTCTGTCTCCTGCACGGCGGGCAGTGCGTCGAGGACTTCCTGCCGGTAGATGCCGTCACCTCGGAAGGCGTTGATGGTGAGGTAGCAGACGCCAAGCGAGGTGAGGTTCTGGAAGAAGTGGGTGCCTTGGCTGGGGTCCACTTGGAAGCTGTCCAGCCCTGCCTCCACGATGATTTGGGCAGCACTGATGTGGCTCCACTTGACGGGTATGCCGAGCCAAGGGTCGCTGCTTCCCCAACGGCCGGGGCCGATTAATATATAGGAAGTTCCAGACCCTTCCAAACCTCCCCTTAAAGGGGAGACCTTTTTCTCCCCCCCTTTAAGGGAGGGTTGGGGTGGGTCTATCTCCCCCTTTAAGGGGGAGTTAGAGAGGGTCTTTCTGTTAATCCTCTCTATCTCTTCGGCAATCGCAGGATTGTTCCCGGGCGAATAGCCTTCTGTCTTGACATAGACGATGTCCTGTATGTCGGTGTAGATGCCGTGGCCTATAGCACAATGCGAACGCAGGAGGCAGTCGTCGTCGGGAATGGCGGTGAGGTCTTCGTCGAGCTCCATGCGGTTGTCCACCATCGGGCGTATCTGCAAGAGGCGGAACTCGCCGGTGCGGTCGGCATGGAGGTTGACGGCAAACTCTATCTCGACGGGGCGTTTCATCTCTTCCTGTCCGTACTTCAAGACCTTTCGCATCAGCTCGGGCAAAGGGAAGATGCCGTTCTGCAGGACGCCTGCGAAGGAGATAATCTTGCGGTTGCGCCCCTCGTAGAAGCCGTCGTAGATGCACTGGTCCACAGGGTCGTAGGTGGAGCATATCCATTGCAACGTGCCGTCCTGCTCTGCCTCACGGACAGGCACCTTGATGAGGTTGAAGCCATCGTTGACGCTCATCTCGCCTGCCTCATCGGAGCTCTCGGCCCGAAGTGCGAGGAAGTGCGTCTGCGTGTCGCGTAGGGCTATCTCCATCTCGCTCATCTGCAAGACCTGATGCGGATGGGCAGGACAGACGCGTAGGCTCGTGCCGCCGTCCACGATGTACTTTCCGAGACCCATTGCCAGCGAGACGGTTCCCTCCTCGGCCTTCTCGTCGCCGATGGGGTAGTAGTTGATGCTGCGTGCCACACCGCTGATGACGGGATAGAACCTGCCGTTATGTTCTTCGCCCACCACTTCTTGCAGGATGACTGCCATCTTCTCCTGGTCGATGACGTTGCTGGTGGCTGTCATGTAGTCCTTGCTGCTGCGATAGAAGACGCTGGCATAGACGGCCTTGATGGCTTCGGAGAGCATCGACAGACGCTCGTAGCGGTCGTGTGCCGAGGGTATCATGTAGGTGCTGTAGACGCCTGCAAAGGGCTGGTAGTGCGAGTCTTCGAGCAGACTGCTGGAGCGAATGGCGATGGGGCCGTCCACGACGTCGAGGAAGGCTTCCAGGTCGCCGACGAGCCTCATGGGAAGACGTCCGCGGAGGAAATGAGCGAGGATTTCCTCGTCGGGGATGTCGCTGAGTGCCAACTGATAGAGGTCGTTGGTGTCCATGAACTCGTCGAAGATGTCGGTGCAGAGCACGACGGTCTTTGGAATGCTGACGGTGACGCCTTCCTGCTCGTTGAGGTCGGTGTGCCGTCCCAGCAGATGGTCGATGAAGGCGAGGCCGCGTCCTTTGCCTCCCAGACTGCCTTCGCCGATGCGGGCAAAATTGCTGTATTGGTCGAAGCGCTCTCGTTGGAAGACTGCCACGACGCCCTGGTTCTTCATCCTTCGGTAGGCGACGATGGCGTCGAGGATGATGGCGCGATGGGCATCGACGTCCTGCAGGCTTTCCCATGTGATGCGCTTCAGGAACTCGGAGATGGGGAAGAGGGCACGCGAGGCGAGCCAGCGGCTGACGTTGTTATGCGAGATGTGGTAGAGCAGGCTGCGCGTGGGCAGCGTCATGATGTTGTCCTGCAAGTCCTTCAGGTTGTGGAGCCGTGCCACCTCCTGCATCGTGTCGGGGTCGCGGAAGATGAAGTCGCCGAAGCCAAAATAGTCGCGCAGATGGTCGCGCAGGTCAACACCTATCTTCTTGGAGTTCTTGTCGATGAAGCTGGCATGACATTCCTTTGCAAGCCTTGCCTTGTCCGATTCGCTGGAGTCGAGGATGAGTGGGACGTAAGGGTCGCGTCCGCGGATGGCGCTGAGCAGCTTGAAGCCTGCCTCCTCGTCCTTCTCGCCGCCTGGTATCATGGGGAAGCGGCAGTCGCTGATGACGCCCAGCGTGTTGTCGGCAAAGCGGCTGTAGAGTTCCCATGCCTCCTCGTAGTTGCGTGCCAACACAATCTTGGGACGTCCTCGCATCCGCAGCATCTCGAGGCTCGTGTTGAGGGCTTCAGTGGCAAACTCAAGGCTCTGCTGCAGCACGAACTTGTAGAGCGTGGGCAGGATGCTGGAGTAGAAGCGGATGCTGTCCTCCACGACGAGCAGCATCTGCACGCCGGCCGACCGTATGTCGTGCTCCAGATTCATGCGGTCCTCCATGAGCTTGATGATGGAGAGCAGCAGTTCCGTGTTGCCCAGCCAGCAGAAGACGTACTCGAAGATGCTCAGGTCCTCGTTCTGCATTCGGCGTGTGATGCCGTGGCTGAAGGGCGTCAGCACTACGATGGGGATGGTGGGGTAGTCGAGCTTGATGTCCCGGGCGATGTCGAACACCGAGTTGTCCTCGGCAGCAGGCATACAGATGACGAGGTTGATTTGTCCGCCGGCCATCGTCTCTTTGGCTTCCTCACGGCTGTGTACTTGCAGGAAGCGTGGCGGGAAACGGAGGCCCAGCCGGGCATACTCCGAGAATATCTTCTCGTCCACCCGTCCGTCGTCCTCCAGCATGAAGGCATCGTAGGGATTGGCAATGAGCAGGACGTTGTAGACGCGATTGAGCATCAAGTCCACGAAGGAGGTATCTTTCAGCGTCATCGAGGTAATTTAATATTTTACGATTTACGATTTATCAGCACAAACATCACTTTGCACCGCCTCCCAATGAGATGTATAGCGCGATAATGGCTTCGTTAGCATCGTACATGTTCATGGCTTCACTGAGCTGGGCACGGAGAAGCGATTCCTGAGCCGTGAGCACTTCCAGATAGCTGGCCTTGCCATTGTCCATCAGTTCGTGGGTGCCTGTGTAAGCCTCGTGCAACACTTCGACCTGATGATGATAATATCCGTGCTTCTCGACAGAGGCCTGATAGTCGGCAAGTGCTTCGTTCACTTCGTTGCCGGCATCAATGACGGTCTGCACGTAGTTACCCTTCATGTCTTCCTGTTCCAGCTTGGCAATCTTCAGGTTAGCCTTCAGTTTTCCTTGCGAGAAGATGGGCTGCATGAGCTGTCCCATGGCATTAAGCAGGAGGCTTCCAGGATTGATGACGGCACCGCCTCCGCTATTGGTCCAGCCGACGAGTCCGGAGAGCGTGATGGTGGGGAAGAAGGCGGAACGGGCAACTTGTGTGTTGTAGAAGGCCTCTTCCATCACATGGTTTGCCATGCGGATGTCGGGACGGTTCTCCAACAGGCTGGCCGACACTCCGTTCACCAGCTTTTGCGACAGCGCATACGTGCCCCACTTGCTGCGCTCTATATGTTGGGGTGAAACGGCTAGCAGGCGACAAATGGCATTTTCAACGCTTTTGATGTTGCGGCGGGTATCGACTATCTGCGTCTTGACATCGAGCCATGATGCTTCCATTTGGTTGACGGCGGTAGAGTATGACTTGCCGTTCTCCCAGAGCGACCTTTGAGTGTCGAGCGAGGCACTCCAAAGATTGTCTGTCTGGACGAGAATCTCCAACTGTCTGTCGAGCACTTGCAAAAGGCTGTACTGCTGGCTGACAGTGCTGACAAGATTCGAGCGGACGATATCCTCATAGCATTGTGTCTGCAGCACTATCGCCTTCGCTGCACGCTTCCTGTTTGTTATGGAGCCGAATGCCTCCACTTCCCAGTTCATCTGTAAGGGCAGGCTGTATGTCTTGGCTGCTTTGCTGTAGTCGAAGCTTGATATTGTTCCCTGAGGAGCAAAGCTGAAGGAAGGCAGGTAGGCAAGCTTGGCAGCTTTCAGGGATGCCTCGCTTTGCTCCACAGCAATACGGGCAGAGGCAAGGTCGGTATTGTTAGCCAGCACTTGCTCAATGAGCTTCTGCAGCAGCGGGTCAGTGAAGAACTCGCGCCAGGAAAGCGGTGCCTGCGCTGCCGGCGCATTCGGCACGCCAATGGCATCCGACGGGATTTCCGTCAGAGGCTCATATTTCTTGTACAGGCCGCAGCCCGAGAGCATAAGGCTCACGGCTGCGACGACGATAATATTCTTATAATTCATAATATATAGTTCATAATTCATAAATAAGCTACGCGTGGAATGGCGGTAGCAAATTCTTCATTCTTCATTCTTCACTCTTCATTCCTTCGTTTCCTTTTCCCTGGAACCTCTCGTGCAGCTTCTGGAACACGATAAAGAAGGCCGGCACCACAAAGAGCAGGGCAATGGTGCCGATGCTCATGCCGCCGATGACACCGACGGCAAGGGCGCGGTTGCCATTGGCTCCTGCACCGCCTTCAATGACGAGAGGTATCATGCCGATAATCATCGTGAGCACTGTCATCAAGATGGGACGCAAACGCTCCTGGCAGGCAGCGAAGGCTGCTTCCGGGATGCTCATGCCTTGGGCACGACGTTCGGAGGCAAACTCTGTAATCAGGATGGCCGTCTTTGCAAGCAAGCCAATCAGCATGATGACACCCGTCTGCAGATAGATGTTGTTGTCCATACCCGGTATTTGCTGCGAATAGCCTAAGTAGGCGAACGCGAAAGCACCCATCAGGCCGAATGGCACGCTGAACAACACAGCCCACGGCGTGAACCAGGAATTGTAGAGCGAAGCCAGGATGAGATAGATGAGGATGGCGCAGATGACGTAGATAAGGGCTGTGGCATTGGAGCCGGAAGCCTCCTGCAGCTCACGCGACATACCGCTGTACTCGTAGGTGGCGGTGGCAGGCATCTCTTCTCTGAACACCTCTTCGATAGCTCTTTGCGCGTCACCTTCGGTGTAACCGCCGCCAGGCGTTACAGAGCAGGTGATACTCTGGAACAGGTTGAAGTGCTCAATGTTTGCCGGTCCGACAATCTCCTTCAGACTGACGAATTCGGAGATGGGAGCCATCTTTCCGCCCTTCACCTGCACGAAGATATTGTTGAGTGCCGACGGGTCGAGGCGATACTCTGGCGAGGCAGCGGCCATGATGCGATAGACCTTGCCGAACTGGTTGAAGTTACCAACGTAGGCACCGCCACAGAAAGCACCAAGTGTGTTGAGCACGTCAGCTGGTGAAACACCTGCGCGGTCGCACTGGGCAGGATCGACACTGACCTGATACTTCGGGTAGCGCTCGGAATAAGTGGACATGGCAAAGGCAATCTCCGGACGCTCATTCAGTTTGGCTATGAAGCGTTCGGTCTGGTGAGCAAACTCCGACAGGTTGCCGTCGGTAGGATCCTCAACAACCAGGGTAACATCGTTGCTGGTGCCATAACCGGGAATCTGAGGCATCTGGAAAGGTATAATCAGTATGTTCTTGATGTCCAGCATACATTCATAGGCGAACATATCTTTGACAATGTCAATCTGGTGGACTATGCCCGGACGTTCATCCCAGTTCTTCAGACGTACGACCAGCGTGGCGAAGTTGGAACCCTCACCGCCAAACATACCGAAGCCGCAGCAGACGGCGAAGCTTTCCATCTCGGGAATCTTCTTCACCTTCTCCTCCACTTGCTTCAGTATCTCACGTGTCTGCTGCAACGTAGTGCCTTCCGGTGTTCGGATTTCGGCCAGGAACACGCCTTGGTCCTCCTGAGGCACAAGGCCCGACGGCAGTCTCTTCATGAAGAACACGAGGAGCAGGGCGGCCACTGCCAGCAGGCCCCAAGAGAAGATGGGGCGCTTGATGAACTTCCGGACAGCACCGCTGTACTTGTTATAGACGGCGTTGTAGCTCACCTCGTAGGCTTTCTTGGTGTAGTAGTTCAGGTTTTTGCCTTCCTTCTTGCCTTCCGTCACTCTCATCATGATGGCACAGAGGGCAGGGCAGAGCGTCAGGGCAGATACGCACGACAGACCGACGGACGAGGCAATCGTTACGCCGAACTGGGTGAAGAACGTGCCTGATGTGCCTGGCATGAACGTCACAGGGATGAACACGGCCATGAACACCAGCGTACACGATATGACGGCTACTGACACCTCGTTCATGGCCTGGCGTGTGGCTTCACGGGCATCCGTTATGCCATTCTCCATCTTTGCCATGACAGCCTCGACCACAACGATGGCATCGTCCACCACCGTACCGATAGCCAGCACAAGGGCGAACAGCGTGAGGATGTTGAGCGAGAAGCCTGCCATCTTGACAATGGCGAAGGTGCCCAGCAGCGAGACGATAATCGAAATGGAGGGAATGATGGTGGCCTTGAAGTTCTGCAGGAAGAAGTACACCACAAGCACGACAAGAATGATGGCAATGACAAGTGTCTCCACCACGTTGTGTATGGCAGCGAAGAGGAAGTCGTCGCTCGTCATCATGGTCACAACCTCCAGGCCTGGGGGCATCGTCGGCTTCATGTCATCGAAGGTCTTGTTGATGCGGGCATTCACCTCGGTGGCGTTGGCACCTGGTGCCTGGAACACCATGAAGAGGGCACCGGGCTTGTCCTGGATGTTCGAGGTGTAGTTGTAGCTCATGGCACCTATCTCCACGTCGGCCACGTCGCTCAGGTGCAGCATGTGACCGCCATCGCTCGTGCGTAGCACGATGTCATTGAACTCCTCAACACTCTTCAGCGTTCCCTTGTACTCCATCGAGTACTGATAGGAGTTCTTCGACTGCTCGCCCAGGGAACCTGTGGCAGCGACGAAACTCTGGGTGCCGATGGCATTGAACACGTCATTTGGCGTTAGGCCGTATTGTGCCATCACGTCGGGCTTCATCCAGATGCGCAGGGCGTATGTGTTGCCGAGGCTCTGTACGTTGCCCACGCCGGTGATACGCATCAGGCGAGGCTTGATGTTGATGTCGACATAGTTCGAGACGAAGTCCTCATCATATTTGCCGTCGGCACTCTTCACGGCGAAAATCTGCAGGATGTTGCTCTGCTGCTTCATCACCTGCACGCCCACCTTGTTCACGTCGGCAGGCAGCAAGGCTTGTGCTCTGGTCACGCGGTTCTGTACGTTCACGGCTGCCATGTCGGCATCAACGCCTTGCTTGAAATAGACATTGATGCTGACGTAACCTGTCGATGAGGCCTTCGAGGTCATGTAGGTCATGTCCGTCACGCCGTTGATGGCCTCTTCGAGGGGCTGGATGACGGATTTCATCACTGTGTTCTGGTCTGCGCCGGAGTAGCTGGTCGAGATAAGGATGGTGGGCGGCGCGATGTCGGGGTACTGCTCGACTGACAGCGTGTTCATCGATATGTAGCCCACCAGCGCTATTACAATCGAGATGGCACATGCCATCACGTATTTGTCAATGAATATGTTGTTCTTCATGTCTTCTTTTTCGTGGTTACGTTATGACGTCATTACGATATTACGAAGTTGTCAAGTTCTCTCAGAACAGCACCTTTTGTCCTTCCGTCACGTTGTTGGCTCCGATGGTCACAATCTTGTCGCCTTCGTTCAGGCCGCTCCTTACGATGTAGTCCTTGCCGTTGCCCACATCCTCTGTCTTTACATCGACGGCTGTTGCGGTGCTGTCGGCCTTCACCATATATACCAGCGACTTGTCCTGCATGCGCACTACGGCATTCTGGGGGATTACTATCACGCCCTGCTCTGCGTATGGCAGTACAACCGTGCCCTGTATGCCAGAGTAGAGGTGGCCGTCGGGGTTGGGGAACGATGCCTTGCAGGCCAGTGAGCCTGTTGCAACGTTCACAACACCTGTCAGGCTGGTGATGCGGCCCTTATGGGGATATTCAGTGCCGTTCTTCATCACGAATGTCACGTCGGGCAGGCTGTTCAGGTACTTGTCCTTGTCGGCATTCGACATGCCCGACTGTACGAGGGCTTCGCTGATGGCCTCCGTCACGGAGAACTCGGCATCCATTGTCGTGTTGCCGCTCAGCATGGTCAGCTGTGTCATGGGCGACACCTGGTCGCCGCTGCGGACAGGTATCTCGCCTATGACGCCTGCCACGGGAGCCGAGATGGTGCAGAAGCCGAGGTTCACCTTCGCACGATTGACCGAGGCGCGGGCCTGAGCCACTGCTGCCTGAGCCTGACGGTAGGCATTGGCAGAGTTGTCGAGCATGTAGCGGCTTACGATTTGCTTGTCGAAGAGGTTCTTGTTCGACTCATATTCCAGCTTCGCGCTGTTCTCGTTGGCTTGTGCAGCCTCAAGGTTGGCCTGAGCAGCCTCCAGGTCCAGCTGCGCATTGCGTGAGTCGATGACGAAGAGCGTCTGTCCCTTCTTCACCTGCTGACCTTCGCTGACGCAGATCTTCATCAGCTGGCCGTTCACCTGCGGCGTGATGGTCACGTCGGCCTTGCCTTTCATCTTTGCACTGAACTTCACGGGCATCGTGATGTCTTGTTTCTTTACTGTCAGCGTCTCATACGACGATGGAGTTACCTTGGGCATTTCCGGACCGCACGAAGCTGCCAAGATGACAACTCCCAGCATACATGCCCCTTTAACAATGTAAGTTGTTTTCATTTTGTATTAATTATATGTATTTATGGTTTTTCTATTGTTTCCGCACGCAAAGGTACACATTTTCTCTGAAACGGCAAAACGTTGTCATGATTATTTAATCTGTGCCAAAGAAGAACGCGTCCCTATCGTGAGATCCTCGTGTGCAAAAGGCGGCAGCCGCTCCGATGTGAGTGACTGCCGCCTTTCATTCTTTCATTTCTTCATTCTTTCATTTCTTCAACGTCTTCTTGCCGTCCTTGATGACGATGCCCTTGTAGCCATCGCCAACCTACTGGCCGGCCAGGTTGACTATTCAAGCCTATAGGAGATAGCAAAAAATCATCGACCGTATGTATCTGAACCGTACGTTCCTGAATCCGTGTTATGGCTAAATGCAATGTTCTCCAAGGTCTCATAGACCAGTTGTACTTGTTCAGTAGATTCGAATTCCGTACTTTTGTATTTGTTGTTTGAAAAAAGTTTGCGAAAGGGCAATAGGGGCAAGGAGCAAGAGAACACAATCTGCCCCTGCAATCCTGCTGCCTATGCCTCAAGTGTGATAATGTAAGACAAAACGCATGAAACGCTGTCAAAGTGTCAGAAATTGCACACTCAGAAAAGTGTCGAAAAAGAGTGCTCTTCACATCGATTTTGCCGATTCGACGTGAGGACTTTTCAAACGCGACACGTGAAGTTTGAAAAGTTCATGTGTCGCGTTTGAAAAATTCTTGTGTGAAATTGGTGGAAGCTTCACGTCAAAAAGTGTGCAAATTCGGGTCAAAACGGCTGTTTTTGCCATGTATAGTTAGCAAAATGACAAGTCGGAATAAAATGGCAGTCGTGTGGAGGTTCTTCTAACGACCTGTGGCAGAGATAGTTGAAAAGCCGTCTTCGATTTAAGGCCATATTTTTGCTCGGAGGCAAAATCAAGGTCGGAGGCAAAAGAAGCGATTCTGACGCGTTCGGAAAAAATTCGACTGTAAGCAAAACTGCCGAAATGCTTTCATTTTGTCAAAGTACAAGAATGGCAATTCAAATTGCAGGCGTCAGAAATAAAAGTCACGAATTTCACTCATTCCAATCCGTCTCTTTTTGCTTCAACGGTTATGCTACATAAATTGGAAACAAATGTGGCGTATGGTTTCGTTACTGGTCGGGATTGGCTTCGAAGCCCTGATAGTGAGGCGGGAGGTCGCGCATGATGACGTTGTAGCTCTGTTCGAGGACGCGCTGCACCTCCTCGGGACCTTGTCCCTCGGGCATGATGGGGGCATGGATGATGAGGCGAAGACGGTGCCATGTGACGAAGCTGATGCCTTTCTGACGTGGCAGGACGTCGAAGCTGCCGTCTATCGTGACGGGGACTACGGGCAGCCTCAGCTCGTCGGCCAGCTGGAAGGCGCCGCGGCGGAACTTTGCCATGCGGCCCGTGAAGGTGCGTGCCCCTTCGGGAAAGACTACGAGCGAAACTCCGTGCTTGAGTACCTGCCGGCCCTGTTCGTAAGTCTTGTGGATGGCTTTCGGCCCGCTCTTGTCCACGAAGATGTGCCCTGCACTCTCACTGGCTTTGCCGATGAGGGGGATGCTGCGCAGTTCCTTTTTCATCATCCAGCGGAAGCTGCGGCCCAGGAAGCCGTAAACGAGGAAGATGTCGTAGGATCCCTGATGGTTGGCTACGAAGACATAGGACTGCTTCTTGTCCAGCAGTTCGCGCCCTTCTACCTTGACCGGCAGAAGCACGAGCCAGCACATCAGACGGCTCCACACCATGGCAGGATAGTAGCCCCATGTGCGAGCATTGCCCACGGTGCAGCCGATGATGGTGACGATGGCCGTCAGAGCCGTTGCCACGATAAGCAGCGGTGCGGCAATGAAGAACTGATAGAGTCGGTAGAGAAGAGACCCCCCGTCCCCCTTAAGGGGGAGAGAAGTGTCATTAGGTCCTTGTCCTTTATGAATATCTTTACCTTCCATAGGCATCTTTGTTCCCCCTAAAGGGGGTTAGGGGGTCTGTATCTTTGTTCCCCCTAAAGGGGGTTAGGGGGTCTGTATCTTTGTTTCCCCTAAAGGGGGTTAGGGGGTCTGTATCTTTTTTCCCCTAAAGGGGGTTAGGGGGTCCGCTTCTTAGCTTCCTCAATATACTTCTTGACGTATGGATGTCCCAGGAAATACGGGGGAGCGTTCGTGATAATCTCCTCTATCTGAGGCGAGAGAATGGGATAGGGCAGGCTGCTGGTCAGTATCATGAAGATGCCTGGCCCTAATACATTATTATAATTAGCGCGTATGAAGCGGGTGATGAGCTGGTCGTTCTCGTCTTCCAACCGGTTCATCAGTCTGCCCAGCTCGAACCTCCTCTCGTCGTCGTTCGTTCCGTCCATTATCATCCGTGCCTCAAGATGCGGCAGCTCGGCCATTTGCGCGTCGAGCTGCGTCTTGCGCTGGATGAAGCCGGACAGGGTGTCGTTGAGCGGAGTGCCCGATGCCGTTTGCTTCGACTCTTCGATGTTCAGGTCGACCACTCCTTCCTCCAGTACGATGGGCATCACGCTCAGGTCCCCAAGGAAGACGTTGGCCAGCATCGTGGAGTCCATGCCGCCGCCGAAGTTGAAGCGTCCGTGTACGACACGAGTTGAGTCGATGCTCTTCATCTCGCCGTCCACATAGACCTTCAGCGTCAGCACCTTGCCCTCCAGTTCATCTACGTTGGAGGTGCCTTTCACCATGTACTGGCTCCGGCAGGAAACCAGCACAAGCATGGCTGAAAGGAGATAATAGAGTCTGTTATTCACCGTTTTTTGCTTTAAGGCATGGCAAAGATAAGCATTCCTGAGCAAACGGCAAAAACAATTAAGACTAATTAACCATTCTTTTATTGCAAGAGTTCGCTCACTACCTTCTTAGGATTTTGCGTCCGCCCACGATGTGAATGCCTCTGGGCTGTGTCCCATGGGGTATTTTGCGTCCGCTCAGGTCGTAAATATCCTCGTTGTTTAATGGAAAGTCCGTGGGTGCCTTTATGCCAGTGGCATAGGCTATCGGGTCGAAGTCTGTCTGCAGGGATTCCATATCCAGATTGAAGGGATGCGGACGCTTGATGGTCTGCACATAGAGGTTGCCGAAGCTGTCGGTCACACGGACAGTGACGGAAGTGGTGTCGGAACTCGTGGGTATGCTGAAGAGGTGAGCCGTTTTGCCTGTGCCGAAGGTGTAGTGACCCCATGTGGCAACGCCCGGGATGTCGTAGGCAATGGTGTGGAAGGGATCTTCCTCGGCGATGCGTGTGGCGCTGCGTCGCTTCGGGTTCTCATAGCCTTCGTAGGCCTCGATCTTCCAGTCCTTGTCGTATGCGAAGACGTTGACCATGACACGGTTCTTGGCGAAGTTCGAGTAGTTTGTCCTGGACGGATAGGTGTCCAGCATCTTCAGCGCAGTTTCGTCGGTGGCAAAGAACTCCTTGACGGTGTTCATGTCGTAGAGGCGCATCTGCAGGTTGCCGTTCTTCTCAATGGAATGGAACTTCCATTTGATGTCGTCACCATTGACCGTCCATAGGGAATAGCCGCCGGGCGAGCCGTCCTGACAGATGTGGTGTCCCGTGAACTTCCCCGACCACCAGAACGTGGCGCAGATGGCGGCAACGTTATGTTCCATGATGTTGCGATAGCTCGTGGGATGGGGGTTCATATTGGTATGGAGGTGTCCGGAGATGATGTGAACTTGCTTGAACTCCCTCACCATCTCTGAAAGTGTGACGGACTGGTTGTCTGCCAAGCCTTCAGTGGTGTCGAAGGGCGAGCCGAGCCTCACGCGCCACACAGGGATGTGAAGTGCTATGACGAGGGGCTCGTTGGGGTCTTGCAGGGCGAGGTCCTGTTGGAGCCATCGCATCTGGTCGTCTGTGATGCGGCCGGTATAGTTGCGCGAGCCCACGATGCCCTTGGCATAGTCGCCGCCTTTGTCTTCGTTGATGTAATACACGTCGTCCAGCACCACATAGTGGACACGGCCGAGGTTGAACGAATAATAGGTCGGGCAGATATACTTGCGCCAAGGTGCTGCAGCAAGGAAGTCGCAGTCGTCGCCTGCAGGCACCGCACCGTCGTAGTCGTGGTTGCCGATGACGGGGAAGAGCGGGACGTTGTAGGAGTAGGACTTGCAGGTTGCAACGAAGTCCTGCAAGCTGTAGTTCCTGGCGTACCAATAGTTGTCCCACGTCAGGTCGCCCAGTATGATTGAATAGATGCGCCCCGGAGCCTCCCTCTTCTCTTCCTTGACGCGTGCCACAAAGCCATCCTTGAACTGTGTGAGGTCTTCGTTGCGGTTTGCCAGATGCGAGTCGGCAGCCACGATGAGTGTGTAGTCGTCGTTGGACGCCGCTTTGAGCGTGAAGTCATGGCTCTCCGCAGCAGCAGGGTCGTTGGGGTATCTGAGTGCCTGCCAAAACCTGGGTCGGAAACTGTATGCCATCTGGTACTCGTAGCCACGCGGTGCAGAGCAGAAGACATAGCCGTTACGCTTGGCGGAGGTGAAGGCATAGTAGCCTGTGTCGTCGGTCACGACGACAGTGTCGCCGTCAGAAACGGCCACGCCAGGCACACCTGCTGTGCCACACTTCACATAGCCGGTCACGTTTTGTGCCGTCATGGTCAAGGCGTGGCTCAACAGCAGAAGCGGAAACGTCAGTCTGAGCACAATCAGACGAGAAGTATAGGAAAGAGTTTTCATAAGTATAGATTTTTAAGTTTCAAGTTGTAGCTTCTTTAACTATTCAATGTTCTTCATCGCCTGCTCCAGGTCGGCTATGATGTCCTCCACGTTCTCTATGCCTACGCTGAGGCGGATGAGGTCGGGAGCGACACCAGCTTCACGGAGCTGTTCGTCGCTGAGCTGGCGGTGGGTATGGCTGGCGGGATGCAGCACACAGGTCCTTGCGTCGGCCACATGCGTCACGATGCTGATGAACTCCAGGCTGTCCATAAAGCGGATGGCCTCTTCCTTCGTGCCCTTCAAGCCGAAGGCAATCACGCCGCAAGTACCCTTCGGCATGTACTTCTGTGCCAAGGCATGGTACTTGTTGGAGGGTAGGCCGGCATAGTTCACCCAGTTCACCTTCGGGTTCTTCTCCAGCCACTCGGCCACCTTCTGCGCGTTCTCGCAATGGCGAGCCATGCGGAGGTGGAGCGTCTCAAGTCCGAGGTTGAGGAGGAAGGAGTTCTGCGGAGCAGGAATGCTGCCGAGGTCGCGCATCAGCTGTGCCACAAGCTTGGTGGTGTAAGCCATCTTGCCGAAAGCCTTCGTATAGGTCAGGCCGTGATAAGACTCGTCGGGTGTGCAGAGCCCTGGGAACTTTTCGGCATGTTTGTCCCAATCGAAGTTGCCGCTGTCGACCACAGCACCGCCCACCTGCGTGGCATGACCGTCCATGTACTTTGTCGTGGAGTGCGTCACGATGTCGCAACCCCACTCGAAGGGTCGGCAGTTGATGGGTGTGGCGAATGTATTGTCCACGATGAGAGGCACGCCATGCCTGTGCGCCATCTTGGCGAAGCGTTCTATGTCGAAGACATTGCCGCCCGGGTTGGAGATGGTCTCGCCGAAGAAGCACTTCGTGTTGGGGCGGAAGGCAGCCTCGATGCGCTCGTCGTCCCAGTCGGGGTCGATGAAGGTACACTCGATGCCCAGCTTCTTCAGGGTCACGCCAAAAAGGTTGAACGTGCCGCCATAGATGGTGTTGGACGTGATGAAGTGGTCGCCGGCCTGACAGATGTTGAAGATGGCATAGAAGTTCGCAGCCTGTCCGCTGCTGGTCAGCACGGCACCGACGCCGCCTTCCAGGGCAGCAATCTTCTGTGCCACGGCATCGTTGGTCGGGTTGGCCAAACGGGTATAGAAATAGCCGCTGTCCTTCAGGTCGAAGAGACGCGCCATCTGGTCGCTTGTCTCGTAGCGGAAAGTCGTACTCTGATAGATGGGAAGTTGTTGCGGTTCGCCCTTCCCGGGCTTCCATCCGCCGTGGATGCAGATGGTCTCGAGATTTCTCTTTTTCATTGTATGCAGTATTTGTTTTGTGCTCGTGTTGGCTGCAAAGGTACGACTTTTTAAGCGAAAAGTGAATAGTGGAAAGTCAAAAAATTAACTATCCTGAATGACTGAGGTAAATCGATGGGCAGATTTCAGTCAGTTTTCA
>FLNY01000120.1_pt1 | contig 95654 bp, 71 predicted proteins | sample 1140381 | NCBI WGS metagenome assembly FLNY01 (sample SAMEA3878172, study PRJEB12797) | bioreactor metagenome | biome: Moose rumen | place: Sweden | collected 2011-10
TTGTCAGAATCTGAAGAGCGTCACCCTTGGCGCCAGCCTTTCCTCCATTGGCTCCTATGCTTTCTACAGCAACAATGGCAGCAATGTTCAGTCGCTGACCAAACTCTACTGCAACGCCCCGACCCCTCCGTCGGTAAACACAAGTTATCCTCCCGTGTGGAGCCCCACCTCTTGTGTGCTCTATGTGCCGGAATATGCTATGGTCAGCTATAAGCTCGATACCTACTGGAGCAAGTTCACCACCGTTGAGGTGAACCCCAACCAGGTGGAGAACCTCACCATCAACAGCAAATTGGAACTGACCTCCAACGCCCGTGTTCCCGACACGCCCAATGTGGTTGTTAACCGCGGTGGCAGCCTGATTGTGAACGGTAACAACGCCCAAGATTTCGGCACCTTCACCAGTTACTTCAGCATCGGTACCAATGCCAATATCATCAGCCGTTGCAACGCCATAACTTCCACCTTCACCGAGTCGCGCTACTGGCTTGGCTCCAGCAGCACACCTTACTGGTATTTCATCAGCCTGCCCTACGATGTGAATGTGGCAGACATCACCACCTCTAACGGTGCCCAGGTGGTTGTGCGCTACTACGACGGAGCCTCCCGCGCCGCCAACGGCAGCGGTGGCAACTGGAAGGATGTTCCTTCGGACGGAACGCTACAGGCCGGCCAAGGCTACATTTTCTGTGCCAGCGCAGGTTGCTATGTCTATCTGCCCGCAACCGCAGCAACCCGTAACCAGATATTCCGCAGCGAGGCTGTGACGCTGAACCTGAACGAATATGCCACCGAGACCTCCAGCAACAAGAGTTGGAATCTCGTGGGCAACCCATATCCCTGCTACTACGACATCTACCACATGGACTTCACCGCACCCCTTACCGTGTGGAGCACCGACAACAGAACCTATACCGCCTACAGCATTGCCGACGACGACCTGGCACTGCTGCCCATGCAGGCCTTCTTTGTCCAGAAACCCGACCTGGTGAACGACATCACCTTCCAGACCGGTGGTCGACAGATAACCTCCACCATTGACCACTCGGCTTTGGCACCTCGTCGCGCCCCGTCGGCATCGAACCGCCGCATTGTCAACCTGACCCTGACCGACGGCTCCACCACCGACAAAACCCGTGTGGTGGTGAACCCGACCGCCAGCGATGCCTACGACTGTGAAACCGATGCCGCCAAGATGCTCAGCTTCGACGGCACTGCACAGCTTTACACCGTGACCGACAACGAGATGTATGCCATCAATGAAGGCGCACACACCTCCGGACTGATTGATCTGGGCATGTGGATGAGCACCAGCGGCAGCTATACCATCGATGCCTCCCGTGCCGACATTGCCGTTCAACTGCTTGACAACGGTGCGGAAGTGGAAATGCCCTACACCTTCAACGCTTCGAGTGGTTACAACGAAGGACGCTTCCAACTGCGCGTGGCTGTTGCCGACCTCACTGGGATCGATTCGCTGACCAGCAGCGATAATGCCAAGACCGGCAGTCAGACCATCTATACCCTTGACGGGCGTGCCGTCAGTGCTGAGAACCTGCCGAAGGGCGTGTACATCCAGAAAGGTAAGAAATTCGTGAAATAAGCATCTGAACCGCAATGACATCCTTGCGCATGCGCGTTGCGTACTTATTATATATTATATAAACATCAGATGTTAAAAACTAAAGAAACACGAATATGACAATACGAAAATATCTGTCGCTGTTCTTTGTGATGCTTCTCTCGGTGGGCGCACACGGACAAAGCGACTTCAATCCCTCCAATCCGCCTGAGCCCAGTGCCTACTGGTTGCTCACGGTGAAGGCGTCGCCAGCCGAAGCCGGCACGGTGACGGGTGGAGGAAAATATGTGGAAGGGCGTCAGGTGACGGTGACTGCCACAGCCGCATCGGTGGCATGGCGCTTCACCAACTGGACAAACTCCCTAGGTGAGGAAGTGAGCACTTCGTCCAACTACAAATATACCATGACCGGAGCGAACGAAACCCTCACCGCCAACTTCGTTCCTGTGGAAACCAGTACCATCACGCTGAGTTACACCCCGCCGTCGGGAGGTACCAACTTCTCGCTGAGCGGAGCTGGTAGCTATGCTGTGGGAACCAGCGTGACCATCAGCGCCACCAGCTATTCCAACTGGACATTCCAAAATTGGACCCGCAAGAGCGACAGCGAAGTGATGAGCACCTCACGCTCGTTTACCTATGTGACCACCAGCGAAAATGTGGAGTTCGTGGCCAACTACAAGTTTACGCCAGGGAGCAATCCCAGTGAACCTTCGGAAACAAAACCCTCGCACAAGGTCTACTTCTCATCCGAACCGACTGGAGCAAGTTTTGACAAGTCGAATGGGTTCTCCGTACGCGAAGAAGAGTCGTTCAGTGTGTATGCCTACACCAGGAGCAATTACAACTTTGCAGGATGGTACATCGGCGACCAACTGCAAACCACCTCGCAAACCTATACCGGCGTGATGGGCACGGAGAATGTGACGCTCTTGGCCAAATACACCTTCAACCCATCAGGTCCCAGCGACCCCAGTTCCGATACACAGACCCGCTACACTCTCTACGGACAGACAGTTTCGCTCTATCAGGGAGAAATCATGATGTTCCCTGTCTATCTGGAGAACACCTCAGCCGTGAAGGAACTCACCTTCTCGCTCGTACTGCCCGAAGGTCTTACCTCCAATGCCGCCAATATCCAGACCACCGGCCGAACTTCGGCCTACACGGTGAACGGCACGCTCGAGGAGCAGGTACTGACCGTCAGTCTGACCGGCGGCTCACAGTTCAGCGATGTGAACGGTGCCATCGTGCAGATACCCATCACCACGACGGCAGCAGCGGTTGACGGACTCTACGATGTTGACTTCGGCACGGTAACCCTGACACTGCTCGACGATAGTACTCCCACTGTATCGACTCGCCGTGGTCAGGTGGAGATATCCACACTTGACGAAGGTGACCTTCAGGCACAGTTCAGTGTGGACCGCCACATGAACCGCGCGCAGTTCACCAACCTGTCGACCGAAAGTTGCAGAAGTTTCGTCTGGGACTTCGGCGACGGCGAGACCAGTACCGAGGTAAGCCCCATGCATGTATATGCAGCAGCCGGAACCTATACTGTCAGACTGACTGCCAAGGGTTTGGTGAAGACCAGCGAGGCCGAGCAGAACATTATCATCAACGCTCCCTCCACCTGGACAGCAGAAGGCGACTATACCATCAATCGCAATGGGGTAGGAGTGCGCAACTTCGTATCACTGTACGAGGCTGTAGATCTCCTCTCGCGGTGTACACCCTCGGGCACCATCACTGTCACCGTGCGCAACGATGATGTGTACAATATGGACGCAACATCGGACGATGCCCTGACACTGATTAATACCCTGACCAGTAAACTGAACAACACCAACAACCTACTGAACTTCATAGGTGCAGACGAAACCGAGTCGAGCACCATCAGTTTTGCCGCCGCAGCCGAGAGCAATTCACTGAAGAGCGTGGTGGAATTGACCAAACTCATCTATGCCGAAAAAGTGAACATCGTGCTGAACGGAGCAGACATCGACCCGCAAGCCTTGCGCAACATTGTCGACCAGACCGTCTGTGCCGAGAGTGACACCCAGGTACTGCCCCTCACCTCGTTCAGTTCGAGTGCTAATCTCAGCGTTTCATGGGAAGCCACTTCCGTGGGCGACCACTTGAGCGGGCACACTGCCAACGGAACGGGCGACCTGACTGCCATGCAGATAGCAAACAATAGCGGTAGTGCAGGAACGGCAGTGACTGAAGCGGTGATATACACCATCAGTTACCAACTCTCTGGCGTGGAGATGTACGCTACAACGCATGCCATCAATGTGCGCCCGCTGCTCCAGCGGCAGCTGTTCTACTATGTCGACCCGTCGAATAATGTCACAATTAACCACGGTTCCACGACAGTGCGTTGGAAAAATATGGGTTCGATTGCCACCAGTTACACCCTCACCCTGCAATGGGTGGAGGCCGACGGCGAGACTGCCGGCAACAAGGTGGTCAATCTTTCAAGCAACTATTATTCCTTCAATGCCATTCCAGGAGCGACCTACACTTGGCAGGTGACCGCTCATGGCGAATGCGATGACAATGTAGGTCCAGAGCAGACCTTCCAAGTACAAAACCTCTCCGACCTGCAAGTGGTGCTGAACGCTCCTGAAACAGCGAAGATACAGAACACCATCACCCTGCAGGCCGTTATCACCAATGTAGGAGAAGGTCAGACCAAGTGTTCCTCGTGGACCGATGCGCTCTATGTGGGTTCTGACGACAGCGGTATCAACAACGCCACCCGCATGGCTTCATTCAGCCGTAGCCGCAGTCTTGCCGCAGGACAGAGTTACACCGTTTCCTACGATGTGACAATTCCCGATAATGTGTCGGAAATTTACTACTATTTCAAGACCGACACGGACAATCTGGAAACAGAGGTGAGCAAGGACAACAATGTCAGCATGGCCCACATCCAAATCACAGCCAACTATGTGGATGCCGACGACTATGCCATTCTGCGTGCCGTCTATGAGGCAAACGGTGGTACAGGCTGGACCAACCAATGGGCCATCGGCAGCAACGAAATCAACAGTTCGGCATGGCCCGGCGTCACCTTCGACAACAATGGTAAGGTGACCGCCATCGACCTGAGTAACAACAACCTTACCGGCAACCTGCCCGTACAGTTACTGGGCCTGACAGCGTTGCGCACGCTCAACCTCTCTGGCAACGGACTTGGAGGTAACCTGCAGACGCTCTTCGAAAATGTGGACGCATCCAACAGCCTGACCTCGTTCTATGTGGCTGGCAATCAGTTGACTGGCAACCTCTACGATGCCGTCGTGAAACTGCCGAATGTTGCATCGCTGAATGCTTCTAACAATAAGATTCGCGACTTCTCGCCGCTGACCGCCAATGCTTCTTCTAACTGGTCGGTGGGTGGACAGGATTTAACCACAGAACACTACACCTATTCGCAGTTGTATAACATGCAGGGCGTGAGCCATGAACTCCTGCCAAGCATCCTGTTCTTCAACGGGAACTCCTACCGCAGTTATGTAAGTCTCTATGTATGTGACGCCGAAGTATCGGTGAACTATACATGGGGGATGGCATTCGACTGGTACGGACAGGGCAGCAATTCTGTTCCATCCTATTTCAGCTACAACAATCCTTACGGCTGGTACCGTGGCACTTCCGGTCAGTTGATGCATGTCTACACCAACAACAGTCGTACGGGACACCATTTCCTGATGGATCTTGACTTTGAACAGGGCGATGCCAATTTCGACACGGTCATCGACATCAGCGACATGCAGCTGACTCTGAACTATGCCTTGAATCCCGACTACCGAAGCCGGTACTATCCGCTGAACTTTACGGCGGCCGATGTGATTGTCGACAACAACCTGAATGTGCAGGATGTTGTGGCCACCATCAACCTCTTGCTTGACCAGGACATCACGCCCACCTTGGCAGCCCGTCGCGAAGCGATGCGCACCCCGTCGGCAACAGACACAGGAGTCTCAGCACCCGATGCTTACTTGTATGTGTCTGACGGCAAGCTCATATTGAACATATCCAAACCAGTTACTGCATTCGACTTCATCTTTACCGAAGGCAATATACAGTGGTTGCCCATCATGGACTTCTTCACCAAGAAGGAACGCTCTGCCAATGGTAGCAGACGCGTCATCTTCTATTCTCTCTTCGGTGATGAGATTCCAGCTGGTGAACATGTACTGGCACAGATCAGTGCAGACCTGGTCGATGCCATGCTGGCCGAAATCTCTTCGGAAAAGCTGAAGGTGTCGCTTTCCGCAGGTGATTTGACCGCCATCGACGGAGTGATTCTTTCCGATGAAGCCGGCGATGAAAATCAGACAGTTTACGACTTGCAGGGTCGGCGCATGAAGAAAGCCTCGCTCTCCAAAGGCGTATATATTATGAATGGAAAGAAATGTATCGTTAAATAAGGCAAGGAGGAAACATAGCATGAAACGATTCTATAGTTATATATTAATAATGTGTTTAGCGCTCGCATGGAGTTCGAGTGCCCTCGGGCAGGATGTCAACCGACTCTACCTGGGAGATATCAGCGCCATGGTGAGCACTTCGGTAGACATGCCTGTCTATGTGGAAAACACCAATCCGAACATTACGGCCATTCAGTTCAATGTGACCGTACCGGAAGGCGTGACCCTGTCTACCAGCAATTCAGACTACACCCTGGAATCTACCCGTGTCGTCGACCACCGAGTACGCGGAACCAAGTTGGCAGCCAGCTACCGCTATATTCTCTTGTCACCGACCAACAAGACGCTCAAGGCCAATCGTGGCAAAGTATTCTCCATAAAGGCTTCTCTTGAATCCACCTCGGCACTTCAGGAGGGAGAATCCTATCCCCTTACGCTGAGCGATGTAGTACTGAGTGATTCGTTGGGAAACAATGTGTTGACAGAATTCAATGCCGGTTCGTTGAGTATTTATCCCAACCCCGACTTTACCGTGTCCAGCGTGTCTATGACAACAGCCTCGCCCATTAGTCCGAGCAATGCCATCAATCTTTCATGGACGGTGAACAATATCGGGTCTATAGCGAGCCAAGGAGGATGGAGTGAAAACATTTCTCTCGTATCCACTACGACAGGTGAAATCGTAAACCTGGGCACTACCTACTATCAGGGAACCTTGGGTAGCGGTGGTTCGATAGCGCGGAGTGGAGAATTTAATGTGCCTCGCATAGTAGGTTTGGACGGCGACTTCAGAGTTCAAGTCAAACTGGTGCCGAACAGTGACTCAGGTGAGCGTGCAGAGTATCAGGCCAACAACACCACCCAAAGCGAAGCGACCTACAGCATGAACAAAGTGCTCTACCTGATACTCCCCACCAATGAACTGACTGAGACGGATAATACAAGGACCTATACCTGCTATCTGGAACGCTCGGGAAGCAGAACCGTTGCGCAGTCGTTTCCCTTGAGCAAGACCCATGGTGATGTTCGTGCATCAGTTCCCTCAAGCGTGACCATGTCCAAAGGCAATTCAAGTGTATACTTCAGCCTGACCGTAGTAGGTGACGAGATTCTCAACCCCGACAGTGTATTCACTTTCCGAGCCGATGCGGCCAACGGTTATGATGCTGTGGAGAAGTCGATACTCGTCATGGACGATGAACAGCCAGTATTGACCATTACATCTTCATCGGAAGCCGTGAATGAAGGCGAAACATTCACCTTGACCATCACCTCTTCCGTAGTGGTGGAGAAGGATTTGAAGGTAAAGCTGAGCAACTCCAAACCCGAGCGTGTTGTCATGCCAGCATCAGTCACAATTCCTGCAGGTGCTTCATCGGTAACCGTCGATGTGGAAGCCTACGACGATGCGGATGTACAAGATGTGACAAGTGTGACCTATAATGCCACCGCCTATCGTTATGATTCTGGTCGTTGCTCTGTTTTCATTGAAGACAACGACATGCCCGAACTGGAATGGACGCTGACGCCGACAACCGTGGCAGAATCTGGAGGACCGAGTGCCATTATGGTAACGCTGAAACGGAAGAACCGCACAGGCTCGCGTGTAACCATTAAGCTGGACGACAATGGTAATGGAGATATCTATTATTCAACTAAAAGCATTGTATTGGCAAAGGGACAGGCAGAGGCTCAGTTCTCCATCGGTGTCGTTGACAATTCCGACATGGAAGGTGACCGTGATGTCAAACTCACAGCAGCCATCTATATCTCCAGTTGTAGTTGTTCTGCAGGCCAGCTCACAGGTGGTTATGTTGAGCAGACCATTACCATTCTGGACGATGACGGTCCTGCCTTGACACTATCCTCCGCCAGCAGCAATATGCTTGAAGGGTCGACCAACAATACCTTTACCGTTACACGAAACGACACACCAACCAATGCGCTGGATGTAGAAATATGCACGACTGCTGACGACGACTTGGTTTATTCGAACATCGTGACAATCCCAGCAGGGAGTAAGAGTACAACCTTCAATGTGGAATTGAAACGCAACGATGTGCAAGGTGACAGCAAGACCATCGTCTTTACAGCCATGGCCGATAACTATGCGAAGGGAACTTGCTGGGTTCAGAGTACTGACCAGACACTTCCTGATGCGTCCATCTCAGATTTGCGCGTGAATACAACACAGCCATTTGCCGGAAATGAAGTGACTGTCACAGCCGTAGTGCAGAACGGAGGGTATTCCACCTTGCCTGCACAGACCCGCATCTCGCTTATATTCAACGGCAAGGAGGCAGATGTTGCACTCTTCACCCAGAATGTAATTGAACCAGGAGCATCGGAGGAAGTTTCAAAAGCAGTGATTCTTACTGACCTTGCTGGAACATTCCCTTTGATGGCAACTGTGAACAAAACAGCAGAGTTTACCGAATTGAATCATGCCAATAATAGTTCGCAAAAACTGACACTTAACTATCAGCCACGCTTTACCGCTACGGCTACAACAGATAAAAGCGTGTATAATAATGATGAGGTGGTTCAGATTTCCGGTAAGGCGTCGGGAATGGAATTCCGCAACGCCGACATTGAGGTGTACATTATCTCAGGAGGCTCGCGATTTACCGTTCAGGCAAAGACGGACGATAATGGTAATTATACCACCGAATGGAGCCCGACAGGAAACCTTGCCGGCCATTTCTCCATCGGTGCATGTTCAGTAGGTGAAGAACTCAAGACGGAAATGTGCAGTATTGATGTCTATGGCCTGCGTCGCTACACAAACACATTCCTTACGAATGAGTTTGAGGTAGGAGAGACAAAACAAGGCTATATCGACCTCTACAACCATGGATCGTTGCCACTGACCAACATTACACCAGTAGTAGACAATCTACCCTCGAATATTACGGCATCGTTCACAACGATTCCTCAACTGGATGCAGGGGAGAACGCCCGTATACTAATGACCTTCGAAGGGCTTTCTGAGTCGTCGGGCAAGGAGTGGGAAACCTTTGTTCTCCATTTGTCTTCCGACCAAGGTGCGACTTTGACACAAACTATCTACTACTTTGTTCATCCCAATGTGGCAAAATTAGTTGCTTCGCAGACACAGATAAACACAACAATGGTCATGGGCTCAACCCGTGACTATGAGATAACCCTGACTAACGAGGGGCGAAAGGAAACAGGTGAAATCACTGTTGACCTCGGTGGGGTAGAATGGCTGTCGACGGCTACACCCGTCAAGATGGCTTCGCTGGCAGCAAATGAGAGTACAACGCTCGTGCTCCAACTTACACCGCCCCCCTCAATGGAACTGAACAGTGTTCAAACAGGTAACATCTATGTAAGTGGTACCAACAATACAGGAGTTTCCATCAACTATCGTCTGGAAACGGTTTCCGATCAGGTCGGTACGCTTCAGGTGGATGTCTGGGATGAGTTTACCCTTAATACCGAAGAGGCTCCCCATGTGAGTGGTGCTACAGTAACGGTGTTACACCCAGTCACCCAAAAATTGCTGCGGCAGGATGTGACAGGCGACGATGGCATTGTGACCTTCGACAACCTCAATGAGGGTAAATACATCTTGAAGGTAACTCATCCGAAACACAGTTCTTATTCCGGAGAAGTCATTGTCAGCCCTGCTCGTGTCACTAAACAACGCGCTTTTATAGAGTACAGTGCCGTAACAGTAACCATGGCCTATGAACCTACGGAAGTAGAAGACGAATATGAAATCGTTACCACTGTAACCTATGAAACCAATGTACCCAAGGCTGTCATTAAGATGGACTGCCCCGACGAGATCCTGCTCGATGAGATACAGACACCATACCTCTTCTATGTGCATCTGACCAATGTAGGACTCATTGCAGCCATTCAGACGCGATTGAAATATCAAGGTGAAGTCAATGGCTACAGATTCACACCACTCATTGAAGGGCCGTGGACAATACTTCCTCAACAAACAATGACGGTGCCTATACAAATCACAAAGATAGAATCGGAAAATCCGTCGGGCGTAAAAGACTATGATGGACCGATGCGTATAGGACCAACCGACTTGTGTGCATGGGGCATTGTTGCAGGATTCTTTAGTAATTGCGAGGCAATACTGAACGGATCGTTCAATCCTTCGAGCGAACAATCAATTAGCGACCAAATCAAACTGCGCAACTCATGTGGATTGGGAGAACTGGGCGCTCTTGCCGACATCTTGGCACAACTTGGCTTCACCGGTAGTGTAGGCGGTCCTTCCTTCGGAACCAATCCAATTGGGGGTGGTAGCGGCGGCGGACAGTCCTTCTCTGGGAATGGATCGGTTTCCTGCGACCCATGTCTTACGAAGAATGGGCCCAAATACATAGACTGTTTGCAAGGTATGAAAGGAAGTAAAAAAGAGAAGGTCGAGAGTTCAAAATGTCTATTGGAACCATGCGACACTCCGGCTGGAAGTCCCATGCGAGTGCGTAGATTTATTCAAAGAGCCTATAGTTCCGAGTATCAGTCCAAGATGCAGGAGGTTCAAGATTCACTCCATTTCAACTATGAACAGATTCTTACCTCCAACAGCGATTTGCAATATTTTGACGAACCTCTCGTTCTTCCAGGAACCAATATTGGCGAGGTGGTAGCGCAGCGCGTGCCAGAAGAATTACCATCGTGGATGGCTGCCTTCAACGATAAGGCATATGTGGCCTACTATCAGAACTATCATGACTTGCTCTATCAGTATCATGTACTGGGCGACTGGAACATATCGCCCACCACTATCCAAACCCTGCAGACACTCATTGATGCTGCCGACCTGGCATATAAGAACGGCACGGAAATTACTGCAGAGTCGTTGGATGAATATCGTCCTGATAACCTGACAGACGAGCAGTTTGCTAATATAGTTATGCGAATCGGAAACGGATATATCAAGACAGGCGACTATATTGACTTCGACTTCCTGAAGTCTTGCCAAAATCGGTGCCTCGCAGCAGAGATGCAAGCGCAGCGTATGGGCTATTCCGGTTGCGAAGATTTGCTTACGAAACAAACCGCCATCCTTGATGAATATCTTACCAAGGGTAGGAAGTCCGTATGCTCGACGGTAAAACTGCAAATAGAGCAGAAACTGACCATGACCCGTCAGGCCGTTCGCGGTACACTCACTGTCGTAAATGGCAGTGAACTGCAGGACATGACAGACATTACGCTCAATTTAGTAGTTACCGACCCGTATGGCAATGTCGCAGACGCTCATATTATGGAAATCCACACAGAAGACTTGACTGGATTCACGGGAGACCTTGATTTTGAAAGTGGATGGAGTTTGGCGGCTGGACAGACAGGTGTGGCCCACATCATTTTTATTCCGACGAAGTATGCTGCCCCCACCGAACCGCTTCAGTATACATTTGCTGGTAGTATTACTTTTACCGATCCATTCACTGGTTTGACCATGACCCGCGAACTGGAAACAGAGCGGTTGACGGTAAATCCTAGTCCGAACTTGGAACTCATCTATTTCATGCAACGTGATATCCTCGGCGACGACCCGCTTACCAAGGATGTAGTAGAGCCAATAGTTCCTTCCCAGTTCTCTTTACTTATCAACAATAAAGGTTATGGCGATGCCACCAATGTGAAGATGCTGACCCAACAGCCGAAGATTATTGAGAACGAGCGCGGACTATTCATTACATTTGAAATCATCAGTTCGCAGTTGAACGGCGGCGATAAGACACTCGCTATGGGCAGTAGCGTTACGACCGACTTTGGAACTATCAAGGCGCAGTCGCAGGCCTATGCACAGTGGTGGATGACCTCTACCCTGACAGGCCACTTTGTCGACTATGATGTGCAGGCAACCCATGTGACTTCCTACGACAACCCAGACTTGACTTTGCTCGATACTATTCATATCCACGAACTCATACATCAGGTAAGGATACCTCTCCACGACGATGCAACACCTCCTCTGATTGGTTTCATGGCCAATGATCAGGAAGACGATTTCGACTATCCCGACATGCTCTATCTGAGCGACGGAACCACACAACCTATCGTCCGTTCTGAATATGCCAAAATAACAAAGCAGAGCGATACCGTCTATGAATTGGAGGTTGGACCTTCGGCACAAGGCTGGAATTATGGCAATTTGCCCGACCCCACAGGAGGTACACGAAAATTGTTGAGCATTCTCCGTCAGAGCGACGGAACCCAAATTTATGTCGATAACTTCTGGCAGAGCGATCGTACGCTCGTTGATGCTCAGGAACCTGTTTATGAAAACCTCTTACACTATGCAGATAGCATGCGTATTGAAGGTGAAAAATACACCTTGACATTCACAGAGCGTCCGAAGGTACTCCTTGAAGTGAAATCCTTCTCGGGCATACCAGAGAAGAACACCTATACGCGTGATAACATAGAAACCGTTGTCGTAACCTTCAACAAGCCTATCGATGAATCGACATTTACCGCTGATGATATAACTTTCCGCCGGCAGGGTGAACTCATCAATGCAAGTCAAATAATCATCGAAAAGGTTAACGAAACGACTTTCAATCTGCAGGTTAGTGCACTTACCACTTTTGATGGCTACTATACACTTACCATACAGTGCAACGATATCACCGATAACGAAGGTTTCAATGGCGAAACAGGCAAGCAGGCAGCATGGATACAGGTGGCCGACGGCATGGCTACACTCACCATGAAAGTATTTCCTGAAGGAGCCGGAACCGTAACGCCAGGTACATCTATGCACGATTACTTCGGCGATGTTCAACTCGTAGCCACTCCAGCTGGAGGCTATACCTTCAACCATTGGGAGCAAGATGAGGAAAACCTCAGCACAGAATCTACCTACAACTATGCAATGTCTGGAGCCAAGACGGTCACAGCCGTATTCCAACCCAAGTTTTACAATGTCGTCATCCAGTACGATGTTGAAGCAGGTGTTGTTGCAGGTGGTGGTACAGGTCTTCTGGAATACAATCAAGAGTTGAAACTCACGGCAAGAGCTAACACTGGTTACTATTTTGCAGGCTGGTATAGGGAAGGCAAGCTTGTTTCGGAAGATGCCAAATACACACTCGTGGTCAAAGGCACTTCCCAATATGAGGCACGCTTCCTTCCGCTCGACCTCGAATCCATCTTGCTTGACGAGGACGCCGACAATGAGGGAAAGGTCCAGACCGACTATACCAAGGCGCTTACTGTCAAGATGAATCGGGTTCTCAAACCTGAGCAATGGAATACTTTCTGTGTGCCCATGGATATCTCCGAACAGCAGATTAACAAACAGTGGGGATACTACACCATGATTCTTGAGCTGACATCCATTACCGACGATGTGCTCAACTTCACCTATGTCTATAATATCAAGGCCGGACGCGTCTATCTCGTCAAGCCCGAGCGCAAGGTCCTCGTTCCCGAATTCACCTACAATGGAAACATCGTAGTCGAGGAAACTCCCATTGCAAGTAATTTCAATGACATTTCATTCGTGGGTATCTATTCTCCACGACCATGGGAGAATATCGGAACCGAGTACTACTTCGGAGTCTCATCTAACTCACTTTATCCAGCCAAGGCCACAACGGCAACCCTCAAGGGAATGCGGGGTTACTTCGTTATCCCTACTGGTAGAATGCTGCGCATAAGTCTCAACGGCGACCTCACAGACATCATCAACATCCTTGATGAGCGTCCCGCCGATAATAAAATCTATACGCTGCAAGGCATATGCGTGGGGACGGATTGGGACAAGCTTCCTACAGGGCTCTATATTGTTAACGGTCAAAAACGCATCAAGAAATGAAAAAGACATATATACCACCTGAGATTGATGCCTGCATTGTCTATGAAACACTCATGGTCGTCGACGGGAGTACCCCTCCCAATGTAGGTAAGGATGAGGGCGAGGAAGACCCAAATGCAGCACCACGCTTTTGGAATTCTCATTCCACATTCCACACTCCACCACCCACCCTCCACACCTCCCTTTGGGAGGGGACGGGGGGGACACACATTCCACACGGTAATCACATTCCACACTCCACCTTCCATTGTCGGGACATGCCATTGGGTGTGTCCCGGCTTTTTGTTATAAAACGACCAAACGACTAGCCCTTCAGTCGCGACTCGGCAAAGCTCAAACAAGATTGGCACTGCTCTCGCTGCTCCGTGGCTAAGGCTCCGCCTTTTCCTCCGTCGCGACTCGGCAAAGCTCAAACAAGATTGGCACTGCCCTCGCTGCTCCGTGGCTAAGGCTCCGCCTTTTCCTCAGTCGCGACTCGGCAAAGCTCAAACAAGATTGGCACTGCCCTCGCTGCTCCGTCGGTTTTAGATTGAAAAAACAGCAGAAGTGTTTGCTACAACTTTGAAATTCATTACTTTTGCACAGCATATGGATCCTCTTGAAAGATTAAGAGGAGATAGAGAAGTGGTCTAAATGAAAAAATACTTATTCATTATCTTCAGTTGGATGGTTGCACTCCAGGTTTCTGCACAAACGGTGGCAGAGTTGTTCCAGTCCATGCCCGATGCATTGATCCCTTCATTGCATGATGTTGACCGACTGCAACTGGTAAGACAATATGCAGATGCCGACAGAGCGAAACAAACAAACATTTTTGGTGATACGCTTTCCATCGATGTTATGACCGACGATTTCCTTTCCATTCAACTCAACGAGGCGCATCGGCTGCAAGTGAAACTCCTCCCTGATGCAGAAGGAAGAAAACTGGTCTGCGTGGTGTCGACTTACTACGGGCCAGCCGCAGAGAGTGAGGTGCACTATTACAGCACGCGGTGGGAACGCCTCAACATTCCCGGCCACATGGCACACTTCGACATAAACCTGCTGACCCAACGGCCGGAAGATATGGAGGATACGGAGTTTTCCGAACTCAAGGCCTTGCTCGACCCATTCCTTATCCAGTTGGAACTGTCGACCGACAACACAGACATGACGGCAACGCTTTCGATGCCGCAGACTAACAAGGTTGAGGGGGATCGCCTGAAGTCAATTCTACAGTCTTGCAGATTGGCGTGGGAGTAGATTTTTTGAAAATAAATTGCCTCTTTCTGAACTTTTGCATAATTTTGTATGAGCAATATCATTAACCAAATAATATCATTATGAACATTAAAACTCGTTTGGCACTGATGAACTTCCTGGAGTTCGCAGTGTGGGGTGCTTATCTTACCTGTATGGGCAACTTCCTCGGACCTGCCGGTCTGGGTGATAAGATTGCCTGGTTCTACGCAATCCAGGGCATCGTCTCCATTTTCATGCCGGCCATTATGGGTGTTGTTGCCGACAAATTCATCCAGCCTCAGCGTTTGCTTGGCCTTTGCCACCTCGTTGCAGGTGCGGCAATGATTGGATGTGCCTATATGGGCTATCAGGCAGGCTTTGGCAACGAACTTCCCAACAAGAGCATGTTTATCGCACTCTACACGCTTAGTGTAGCTTTCTACATGCCGACCATCGCACTGGCTAACACCGTTGCCTTTACCATTTTGAAGAACAACGGCATGGATACCGTGACTGACTTCCCGCCCATCCGTGTGTTGGGAACCATTGGTTTCATTGCCACCATGTGGTTCGTCAACTGCGCCGTATGGGAAGATGGAAGTTTCTTCTTCACAATCGGTGAAAATGCCCATAAATTCCAGTATACCTATCTGCAGTTCCTGGTATCTGGATTGTTAAGTCTCGTTCTCTTCCTTTACTGTTTGTCGTTACCGGCATGCCGTCTGGAGAAGAAAGAGAAGAAACAGTCGTGGGTTGAGACCTTTGGCTTGGATGCCTTCAAATTGTTCAAGTCGCGTCAGATGGCGCTTTTCTTCATCTTCTCGGCTATGCTTGGTATGTCGTTGCAGGTGACAAACGGATTTGCAGGCCCGTTCCTCACTCACTTCAAAGGCGATGCCGACCCACTCATTTCACAATCGTTTGCGGCCAATAATGCCACCATGCTGACCTCTATTTCGCAGATTAGCGAAGCATTGTGCATTCTGATGATACCTTTCTTCCTGAAGAGATTTGGCATCAAAGGTGTTATGCTGATGTCGATGTTTGCATGGGTATTCCGTTTCGGATTCTTTGGGTTGGGCAATCCAGCCATGCCGGGTGTCGTACTCTTCATCCTGTCCTGCATCGTTTACGGTGTCGCTTTCGACTTCTTCAATGTGTCGGGCGCCATGTTTGTGGACCAGGAATGCGACCCGAGTATAAAGGCTTCGGCACAGGGACTATTCATGCTTATGACCAACGGTCTGGGTGCCACCATCGGTACGCTTGCTGCTGGTGAAGTGGTGAATGCCTTCTGCAAGTGGGAAGGTGGCTACCTCGTAGGCGACTGGCAGACATGCTGGTTCGTATTTGCGGCCTTTGCGCTTGTGGTAGGCGTCGCGTTTGCCTTCGTATTCCATCCCGAGAAAAAGGAAGCCGCTTAATTATTTGTCATAGAATTATCCCTCCTCTTATCAGGCACAGAGGAGGGATTTTTTGAAGACCCATTTTCTACATGAAAGAAGAACGCTATTTCTATGTTCCAGATGCTGCACACCGAGATGAATTGCCGGCCGATGAGGCTGTGCATGCCGTCAGGGTGCTGCGCCTTCAGCCTGGCGACGGTATCTATCTGATAGATGGCGCGGGTACATTCTACCGAGGTGAGGTGACGCTCACCACGGGTAAAAAATGCATGTATAGACTGCAGGAGGCGCTTCCACAGGAAAAGACCTGGCACGGAAACATCCATCTGGCCCTGGCACCGACTAAGATGATGGATAGGGTGGAGTGGCTGGCCGAAAAGGCGACGGAAATAGGTTTCGACCAACTTTCATTCCTGAACTGTCGCTTCTCTGAACGAAAGGAGATAAAGAGCCAGCGGATTGAAAAAATAGTAGTGTCGGCCATGAAACAGAGCCGCAAGGGGTGGTTGCCGAAGGTAAACGCCATGCAATCATTTAAGGATTTTGTAAGTACCGACCGCCATGGTTTGAAGTTCATAGCCCATTGCTATGAAGAGATTCCAACCATAGATTTCTTTACCCAACTTACTGTTGAAAACCACAAAGAAGATGTTACCATCCTAATAGGCCCAGAAGGCGATTTTTCCATCGACGAAGTTAATTTTGCAATGCTTCATGGATTTGTACCTATATCTTTGGGCAATAGTAGGTTACGAACCGAAACGGCTGGTCTTATGGCGGTGGCTATGGCACAAATCGCTAAGCGTAAATAATTGGAAAGTCCGAGCATGGAACAAGGGGAGTTCTGCCGATTGAGGAAGGGATCCCCTTGTGTGTCTCTTTTCGCATTTTGCTTGCAAATTGAAAGTTCATCACTGTCATCACGAACAGGTTTTCATTGATGGAAATTGTTGCCCTCCAATAAAAATGTTATTTTTATTTTGAGTTTAATAAAAAATTTACCTTATATTTGCACCAAATTACATTTTTAAACCTTTTTTAATCTTTAAATCTATCAAACTATGCAGAAAAAATTGCAATTACTAGTGTCTTTGATGCTGTTCTTCGCCACCTCTGTAATGGCGCAGGTTACGACATCGGGTATTAGTGGTCATGTTACATCGGACAACGAAGATGTTATTGGCGCAACTATTACCGCCACGCACAAGCCTTCCGGTACGGTCTATCGCGCTGTGACCAACTCACAGGGCCGCTATTCCGTGCAGGGAATGCGCCCCGGTGGCCCTTACACTGTTGAGGTGACCTACATTGGCTATCAGACAAAAACCTTCAACAATGTGAACTTGCTGCTTGGTGAGAGTCAGAACCTGTCTTGCTCGCTGCAGGAGGATGCCCGCTTGCTTGACGAGTTGGTGGTTACCGGACAGCGCGGTCTGAACGCTTCTAAGACAGGTGCTGCACAAAGCATCAATGCAGAAATGATTAACAACATTCCGTCGGTGACCCACAGCATTTCCGACATCGCCCGTCTCAACCCGCAGGTGAATGTTAACGAGCAGTCGGGAGGTATGTCTTTTGCCGGAACCAACAACCGCTACAACTCTTTCCAGGTTGATGGTGTGATGAACAACGACACCTTCGGTCTGACTTCCAACGGCCAGAACGGTGCGCAGGCCGGCACACAGCCCATCTCCATGGCTACTATTGACCAAATTCAGATCAACATTGCTCCGTTCGATGTTCGTCAGGGTGGTTTCACCGGTGGTGCCATCAATGCTACAACGAAGAGCGGTACCAACAATTTCCATGGTAGTGTTTACGGATTTGGCAACAACGAAGACCTTGTTGGCCGTCATTATCTGAATCCCGATGGATCCTATGCAAAGCCCTATGACAAGGAGAAGGAATATTTGGCAGGTATCACTCTCGGTGGCCCGATTGTCAAGAATAAACTTTTCTTCTTTGTCAACTATGAGCGTTCGAACAAGGAATACCCCAACCTCTATACCTTTGGTTCTGAAGGTTCGAAAGTTCCGACCCAATTGGCCATGAATGTGTTGGATGCAGTTAAGGAGATGGCCGCTATGCAGGGCTACAACTACAACGGACAGTTCTCCACCTCCGACAAGTATGTAAAGAGTGAGAAGTGGGGATTGAAGCTCGACTGGAACATCAACGACTTCAACAAGCTCTCTTTCCGCTACAGCCATGTAGACGGGCAGCAGCTGAATGGCCTGGGCGGTATTGCTTCTGTAAATACCTTCGACCACGAATACGAGTTCCAGCACCGCACCAACACCTTCATGCTGGAGTTGCAGAGCCGCATCTCTCCCGTACTGAGCAACGAGGCCCGTGTTTCGTTCGCAGCAGTTCGCGACCGTCGTGCCGCAGGTACTCCGTTCCCACAGGTGACGGTTTACAATGTAGGTACAGGTGAGAACAAGGGAACCGTGAACATTGGTAACGAATACAGTTCAATGGCCAATGCCCTTGACCAGAACATTTGGACTGTGGAAGACAACTTCACTTGGTACAATGGCAAGCACACCTATACATTCGGTACCCACAATGAATTCTACAATTTCCGCAACCTCTTCATCCAGAATCTTTACGGTTGCTACTACTTTGCCGACTACACCAACTTCATGAACTACTATCAGGGATTCCTCGCAGGCACTCCCGACGGCAGCCTCATCCGCAACTTCTACTTCAAGCAAGCCAATGTCGATGTGACGGGTGATCCCCGTTGGGCAGCAGAGTTTTCTGCAGCACAGCTCGGATTCTATGTGCAGGACAAGTGGGATGCAACTGACAACTTCCAGTTGACTTACGGTCTGCGTATGGACATGCCTATTTTCTTTGACAAACCTGCAGAAAATGCAGCTTTCAATGAATATGCTGCCGCTCAGGGATGGAACTTCAAGACCAACCAGAAGCTGAAGTCCACACCGATGTGGAGTCCGCGTGTAGGTTTCCGCTGGGACATCAAGAACAACCACAAGTACATTCTCCGCGGTGGTGCAGGTGTCTTCACCGGTCGCATCCCGTTTGTTTGGCTGAGCAACAGCTTCTCCAACACTGGTATCCAGCTGGAGTCTTACTCCTCAAGCGGTATCGCCGACATGCGCCTGATTCTCGATCCGAACCGTCAGACCGAGAATGCTGAACTACTGCGTGCCAGCGGTTCGCAGGAGCCCAATGTCTTCGACAAGAACTTCAAGTTTGCCCAGAACGCCCGTCTGAACCTCGGTTTCGACTTCGAGGCACTCGGCATCAACTGGACTGCAGAGGCCATCTACTCGAAAACCCTCCACGATGTGTTCTACAAGAACCTCGCATACGAGGCCACGGGCAAGACCTTCAACCAGATTTATCCCGATCAGCCTTGGGACACCCGTCCGATGATGCAGCGCAAGACCACGGGTACGCCGTACTCCAACATCTATGCCATCTGCAACACTAACAAGGGTTACACCTACAACCTCTCGCTGAAAGCAGAGAAGCGCCTGAACAACCTCGACCTGGCCGCTTCCTATACCTTTACACGCTCGCGTGCCGTAAGTAGCGTGACCTCTTCGACTGCTCATTCCAACTGGCGTAACAACCACACCCACGGCGATCCCAATTCACCCAGACTGGCCAACAGCGGATTCAATGTGCCTCACACCATCAAGGCTTCTGCTTTCTATCACTTCTCAATCGGGCGCAACGAACTGTTGACCACCACCATCGGTCTGATGTACGAAGGTCATAGTGGTGCTCCCTATTCAATCTACAACTATGGCGATATGAACGGCGACGGCTATAACGCCAACGACTTGATGTTCATCCCCACCGATGCACAACTCGACCAGATGGTATTTGTTGACCATCTCGATGCCAACGGACAGGTGGACATACCCGCTGCCGACCAGCGTGAGAACTTCCGTGCATGGCTGCAGAACACTCCGTATCTGCGCGACCACCGCGGACAGTACTACGAGCGCTATGCAGACAACCTCCCGTTCGAATACCATATCGACCTGCACGCTGCAGAGAAAATCAAGTTCGGCAAGGGATCGAAGGCTCATGCCCTGGAAGTTTCCATCGACATCCTGAATGTGGCCAACCTGCTGAATAAGGACTGGGGCCGCTCTTGGGGCAGCTCTTACATGAGCCAGTACTTCTCGCCGCTGACCTATATGAACAACGGACGCTACCAGTTTACTGGCACAGCCACGACTCCGCTGGTTTATCCCAGTTCATACTACAGCCGCTGGCGCGGCCAGATTGGTGTGAAGTACACCTTCTAATCTGGAAATACAGCATCCCAATAATCGGGGCGGAAGATCGTAAAGGTCTTCCGCCTCTTTTCGTTTTTGCCAGTTTTTCTGCAACCGAATGTGCCCTCAATCAAGAAAACAGTAAAAAAATGCGACATGCTCTCCGGGCGTTTTTGAGACCTTTTGCCCTTCGGGATTAACATCCGTTCACACTTCTTAACTGAAAACGGTCTGCAACACCTTGCTTTTTGCAGGATGCACCTGCGCTGCCCGCTACTACGCTGGCGAACCAATGCTATCCCGACATGTTCATGAACTGCACCAGCCTGACGACGGCTCCCGACTTGCCAGCACCGACACTGGCGGAGGGATGCTATTCAAGTATGTTTGTAAACTGCACTAACCTGAACTATGTGAAGTGCCTTGCCACCGACATATCGGCCGACAACTGCACCACCAACTGGCTCGCCAATGTTGCTGCTACGGGCACATTTGTCAAGGCTGCAACCATGAACGACTGGACTGTCGGCCTGGATGCTAACGATGATGTCAGCGGCATACCCCAGGGATGGACGGTTGAGGATTACAGCACCGAACCAGCCAAGATAGCGTATGCCGTGCAGACCCAATCCAACTACTATTACCTCTATTTCACCTATCGCACTGAAGAACTGGAAGTAGGAGGCTCGTTCACACCGGAAGGTTCCTCGACCGCCGAAACCATCACGGGTCTGTGGAGTGGCGACGAGGTGACGGACTACCAAAATGGCCCAGCGTGGTATAGTGGTTACGGTTGGGCGCAAAAGGTTATAAAAGTGAATATAGAGTCATCGTTCCGGGATGTGAAGCCCAAAAACGGTCGTGCATGGTTCCAGGGTATGCGCAATATTATTCTGTTCAATGGCCTCGACAATCTTGACACGAGCGAGATGACCGACATGGGATTTATGTTCTCGGCGTGCAAATGTTCGGATTTGAGCGCTATTGCCAACTTCAACACATCGAAGGTGACGAATATGGAATGGATGTTCCAGAATTGTACATTCACATCGCTCGACCTCAGCGGCTGGGATGTGAGTCATGTCACCGACATGAAAAACATGTTCCGTGGCTGCTCGAAAGTGAAAACGCTGAATGTGGCAGGATGGAACACCGCCAATGTGGAGAATATGGCAGTCATGTTCTATGCCTGCAACGCACTGAAAAGCCTCGACCTGAGTTCGTGGAATACCAGCAAGATTACCAGCACCGAGGCCATGTTCTATAACTGCAACAACCTCTCCACACTCACGCTTGGCAGCGGATGGGACATGTCTCATGTCACTTCTATGGAAGATATATTCTATGGCTGCGAGGACCTCGGCAATACGCTCGATGTTTCTTTCTGGAATACTGGCAATGTTGAAAACATGAGCGCGATGTTCTACGGCTGTACTGGTCTGTACAGTCTCGATGTGAGCCACTGGAACACAGCCAAGGTGACGGACATGAGTTCCATGTTCTACAACTGCAACTTCCTCAATCCACTCGATGTGAGCAATTGGGACACGGGTAATGTCACCGATATGAGGGCAATGTTCTCTAGCTGCTACAACTTAGGGGCGCTGGATGTGAGCGGATGGAACACTTCCAATGTTGGGAGCATGAATTATATGTTTAGCAACTGCCGTGCCCTGTCGGCATTGGATGTGAGCGGATGGGACACAGGCAAGGTTGGTCATATGGATAATATGTTTGAGAATTGTAGCACATTGGGCACTCTTGATATCAGCCATTGGGATATGAGTAAGGTAGTGGAAGTGTATTCGATGTTCTCCGGGTGTGCCATGCTTGAATCGGTTGACATGAGCGTACTCAGCACATGTTCTGCAATCAACTTGAACAGCATGTTCAAGGACTGTTCGGCACTGACCACCCTGAACCTAACGAACCTCTATACGGGCAATGTCACCAACATGGGTTCGATGTTCTCCGGCTGCACGCAGCTGAAAGAAGTCTTTGTGAGCAACCTGTGGAAGACAACAAAAGTAACCACCGACGATGATATGTTCACCGGTTGCGCCGCCATCGTGGGCGAAGACGGAACTACATATGATGAAGCAAATGTGACCAAAGACTATGCACACTACAACGCTGGCGGTTATCTCCGCAATGGTGGCGACATTACCTTCGGTCCGCAGCCTTATGTCATCTACGATGCCGACAACACTACTGTCTATCTGACCTACAGCGACCAAATGCTCGCTGCGACCGACACCTTTACGCCCGACGGAACATCAACCCCCGTCACAATCAACAATCTCTGGTATGGCGAGGCAGCCATTACCCCTATCTCATATTCTTCAGTATGGGCGCGCTATGCTTCTGAGGCTACAAAGGTGGTCATTGAGCCCGCGTTCAGTCAGGCAAGGCCCACATCCACCGCAGATTGGTTCGCATGGATGGGGTCTCTCGAAAACATCAGCGGAATGGAGTACCTCAATACCAGCGAAGTGACCAGTATGTACGGAATGTTCCGCGGCTGCTACGCACTGACCAGTATAGATGTGAGCCATTTCGACACGCAGAATGTGACCGACATGGGGTGGATGTTCTACAATTGCCGTGAGGTGCAGTCGCTCGATATGAGCGGATGGAACACCGCCAATGTAGAACGGATGAATGTAATGTTCAGTGATTTCGGAGCCAAGACGCTCGACCTGAGTTCGTGGAACACCGCCAAGGTGAAGACAATGCCCCAGATGTTCTCTACTCCCAGTCTGCAAGCCGTGTACATAGGAGACGGGTGGACTACCGCAGCCGTTGAAAATCCGTACGATCCTGTCACGCAATTATCCTACCAGATGTTCGCTTACTGTACTTCCATCATCGGCGAGGACGGCACGACATACAGCGAGGCAGCGGCAAAGGACCAGACCGTGGCACACGATGGAGCTGGCGGTCTTATGCGTAGACACCACGACAGTTACACCGTGACAATACCTTCGTCGGGCATTGCCACCTTCTCCGCCGACAGGAATGTGAGCATTCCGGCAGGACTCAACGCCTATACCTGCACCACCTACAACGAAGGGACCAAGACCATCAATGCTCCCGACCTCAGCGGCAGCGTCATTCCGTTCGAGACCGATGTGCTGTTGACGGGAACGGCAGGGGAGACCTATACGCTGACTGCCACCACGGGCGAGGCGGAGGCTATTGAAAACAACGCCCTTGTGGCCGTCACCGTACCGACGCATGTGGCACAGACCGCTGGTGACTACACCAACTTCATGCTTTCGAGTGGGTCGTTCGTGAAAATAAAGGACGATACCGCCGACAAGAAGATGCCTGCCAACAAGGCTTATCTGCAAGTACTTACCGACCAGTTGCCTACAGATCCCAACGCCGTTATCGGAATCAACTGGGGAGAGGGTGGCACAACGGACATTTCAACCTTCCACACGATGCCTTCTTCCATCTCCGATGGTATCTACGACTTGTCGGGACGAAAGGTTACGGCAGAGCAACTGCAAAATGGAATCTACATCATTAACGGTAAAAAAGTTTACATTCAGAAGCGATGACAACAAAAGCAAACAGAACGACATATTCAATTCCCACGACGGATTTTGTAGGGACCACAGGCATTGAACCGCTGTTGGGGCTGAGCCTGCCTGTTGACCCTGGAAGCGAAGGTGACCAGACTCACGCCGATGCACCCCGGAAGGACTGGGGAAATCTTTGGGATGATTCCTCCATTCCGGAAAACATAGATGCCTGGAACATGTCTTCCAGGTAAAGAAACGATAGGGATAAAACAACAGATCCCAAGCAGCCATTTTCTAAAAGCCGCCCAAACAGAATGCGTTTGGGCGGCTTTTGCTGTCCGTTTGGGCCCCAACGGAGTGTATTTGAGGCTTAAATGCAACTCGTTGTTAATCAGCGGCTTGCCTGTTTGACAGTTTGCCTGTTTAGTCGTTTATGAAATGGAGTATTTCGTTGATGGCATCGGGGTGGAACCAGACGATTTCGCCGTCGCGTTTGAACCAGGTGAGTTGCTTGCGCATGTATTCACGGGTGTGTGACTGTATCTGTCTGACAGCCTCCTCCAGGCTGATGGTGCCGTCGAAGAAGTTGAAGAGTTCCTTGTACCCGACGGTGTGGAGTGCCGTCAGGTGCCGCTGTGGGTAGACGCTGCGTGCTTCGTCAAGGAGTCCGCCTTCCATCATGTCGAGCACACGCTGGTTGATGCGGCGGTAGAGTTCCTCCCTGTCGCGGTTGAGGCCGATTTTCACAATTTCGAAGGAGCGCTGTTTGGCGGTGTTGGTCCGGTAGGAGGTGTAGGTCCGGCCTGTCTGGTGACAGATTTCCAGGGCGTGTACAACGCGTCGGGGATTCTGTCGGTCGACGATGGCCCAGTGCTCGGGGTCCAGCCGCTGCAACTCGTCTGCCAGCGCAGGGAGCCCTTCTTCGTTCAGCCGGCGCTTCATCTCGGTCCGGATGTCGTCGCGCACGGTGGGAATGTCGTCGATGCCGCGGCAGACGGCATCGATATACATCATGCTTCCACCACTGAGAAGCAGTGTGTCGTGTGTGTTGAAAAGATTTTCGAGCAGTTTCAGCGCATCCTGTTCGTAGCAGGCGGCGCTGTAGTAGTCGCCGATGGTGTGGCTGCCCACAAAAAAATGCTGCACCCGCTGTTGCTGTTCAGCAGTGGGTGCAGCAGTTCCAATGGGGAGTTCACGGAAAATCTGTCTGGAATCGGCATTGACGATGGGGCTGTTGAGGTGTTCTGCCAGTTGCAGTGCCACCTCGGTCTTTCCCACGGCAGTGGGACCCAGCAGGACAACGAGCCGCTTCATCAGTGAATGATTCCGCGTTTGGAGTTGCTCACGAAATCGATGATGTATTGGATTTCAGGGGTAATGGTGAGGTTCTTCTTGATTTCCTCGATACCTTCGGCAAGCACGCCCTTGCTGTAGAGCAGCCGGTAGGCGTCGTGTATGAGGCTGATGAGATCGTTGTCGAATCCTCTGCGGCGCAGTCCGACGAGGTTCAGACCTGCATATCGGATGGGCTCCTTGCCTGCAATGATGTAAGGCGGAATGTCTTGAGAGAACCTGCATCCTCCCTGTATCATCACATAGCCTCCCACATGGCAGAACTGGTGGCAGAGCACGCCTCCGCTGACGATGGCATTGTCGTCGACGATGGCCTCACCGGCAAACTTTGTCTGGTTGCCGATGATGCATCCGCTGCCGAAAACGCAGTCATGAGCGATGTGTACGCCTTCCATGAGCAGGTTGTTCGAGCCTACCTTGGTGACTTGTTTCGAGAAGGTGCCGCGCGAAATGGTGACACCCTCGCGGATGCTGTTGCCGTCGCCTATTTCGCATGTGGTTTGTTCGCCGTGGAACTTCAGGTCTTGTGGCTTGGTGGAGATGCTCGCACCAGGGAAGAACTCATTGTTGTTGCCGATGCGTGCCCCTACATGGATGGTCACGCTGTTCTGCAACACATTGTTGTCGCCCATCACCGTGTCCTTGTCTATATAGCAGAAAGGCCCGATGAGGTTGTTTTCGCCTAGTTTCGCTTCTGGATGTACAAAAGCCAATGGACTGATTTGATTCATATCTGTGGGGTTATTTGTTTTTTACTATCTGTGCAGTCAGCAGTGCTTCGGTGACCATCTTCTCGCCGACGAAGGCATAGCCGTGGATGGTACAGATGCCGTGGCGGATGGGACCGATGAGTTCTACGCGGAAAATGAGCGTGTCGCCTGGTACAACTTTCTGTTTGAACTTGACATTTTCGATGCTGATGAAATAGGTGGACCACCGTTCCGGCTCTTCTTTCTGGCTCAGGACGAGCAGACCACCCACCTGTGCCATGGCTTCCAGCTGCAAGACACCGGGCATGACGGGTTCCGTGGGGAAGTGTCCGACGAAGAACGGCTCATTGGCAGTGACATTCTTCACGCCGACAATGGTGTTACCTTCCATGGAAACAATCTTGTCGACCAGCTGCATGGGGTAGCGGTGGGGAAGAATGTGCTTGATTTGGTTATTGTCGAGCACGGGTGTGGCATTTGGATCGAATGTCGGTGCTTGTATTTCATTCCTGCGGATGTCCTTGCGAACCAGTCTTGCAAACTTGTTGTTGATGGTATGTCCTGGCTTGGTAGCCACTATGCGGCCTTTTATCGGGCGTCCGATGAGGGCCATGTCGCCAATGATGTCGAGCAGTTTGTGGCGCGTACATTCGTTGTCCCACTGGAGGGGGCGGTGCTGAATGTAGCCGATATTGGTGGCATCCATGTGCGGAACCTTGAGCACATCGGCCAGATGGTCGAGTTGTTCCTGTGTCACCTGCCGTTCGTAAATGACGATGGCGTTGTCCAGGTCGCCGCCTTTGATAAGGTTGAGCTCCAGCAACGGGAGTATGTCACGGACGAAAACGAAGGTGCGTGCAGCCGCTATGTCGGTCGGATACTTTGAAATATCGTCGAGGGTGGCAAACTGGCTGCTGATGAACTTTGACTCGAAGGAGCACATGGCAGTAACGGAGAACTCCTCGTCGGGTAACAGCGTGATGCACGAGCCGGTCTCTTCGTCCTTGAGTTCCATCTTGTGGCGGACCACATAATAGTTCTTGAGTGCTTCCTGCTCCTCAATGCCCACCTCAATGATTTTCTGTACATATAGAATTGCCGATCCGTCGAGAATCGGGAACTCGGGTCCGTTCACCTGTATGAGACAGTTGTCGATGCCCATGGCGTAGAGGGCAGAGAGGCCGTGCTCCACAGTAGAGACTTTGATGTCGTCCTGTGCCAGTACGGTACCGCGCTGTGTGTCAACCACTTTCTCGGCCAGTGCCTTTATGATGGGTTGCCCTTCAAGGTCGACACGCTGGATTTGATAGCCGAAGTTTTCGGGAGCGGGGTTGAAAGTGACGGTCAGGTCCAGACCGGTATGCAGTCCCTTGCTGCTGAGTGAGAAACTGCCCTTAAGTGTTGTTTGTCTTGTTGCGTGCATTATTCTGCTTGTTTGTTTTTCAGTTCTTCTACTTCTTTCTGCAGTTTGTTCAGCTGCTTATAGATTTCCGGCAGTCGCTGGTAGATGACCTGCGACCGGAAGAAACCGTTGGTGTTCATTGCCGGTGTGCCGATGAGGGTCTGGTTGTCTTTCAGACTGCTGGGAACGCCGGCCTGTGCGCCGAGGTTCACCTTGTTGCCAATGGTGATATGGCCTGCCACACCCACCTGTCCGCCGAACATACACCACTGTCCAACCTTTGTACTACCGGCAATGCCTACCTGAGCGGACATCACAGTGTTTTCGCCAATGTCGGTATTGTGTGCAATCTGGACGAGGTTGTCGAGCTTAACGCCCCGACGCACAAAGGTACTGCCCATCGTACTGCGGTCGATACAGGTGTTGGCACCGATCTCTACATTGTCTTCGATGGTTACGATGCCTATTTGTGGAATCTTGTCGTAGCCGTTCGGCGTCGGTGCGAAGCCGAAACCATCGGCACCTATGACGCATCCGGCGTGGAGTGTTACCTGGTTGCCGAGCTTGCAGCCGTGGTAGATGGTCACATTGGGATATATCTTGCAGTTGTCACCTATGGTTACATGTTCTCCGATGAAGGCATGCGGATAGATTTCGCAGCCGTTTCCCACGGAGGCTCCGTCGCCGATGTAGGCGAAAGCGCCAATGTAGACATCCTGTCCGACCTTTGCCGTGGGCGAGATGAATGCCAGCGGGTCGATGCCGGTCTTCTTTGGCTGTGCGGCGGCGTACATCTGCAATAGTTTAGCCACGCATTCGTAGGCGTTCTTCACTCGTATCAGGGTCGTCTCCACGGGATGTTCCAGTGCGACATCCTCGTTGATGAGGACGATGCTCGACTTGGTTTCGTAGACGAAGTGGATGTATTTGGGATTAGCCACGAAGGAGATGGCTCCCGGGCGGCCTTCTTCAATTTTTGCGAAGGTGTTCACTGCTGCATTCGGATTACCCTCGACGGTGCCTTGCAGGAACTGTGCTATTTGTTGTGCTGTGAATTCCATATTGGTATTTCAGGTCTGTTTCAAATGCAAATATAGTGTTTTTTCTTTAGATACGCTGTGAGCACAAATAATATTTACGATTTTTTTTGGTCAGTGCTTCACCGCTAAGTAATTCCGATGCCTCGGAAATGTCTTTTACCTGTCCATCCTTGAACAGGATACTGATGTGCTCTTCGGCTGGGTTGTACATGTATTTCTCGATGGTGTTGGCACTGATGAAGTAGGCTGCGTCCTCGAACGGGACATTGAAATGAGTTGCCAGTTCATGCTGTAATTGCTCTATTTTCTCAGGTGCGAACGGCTCGTTACTTATCTCCACTTGGAAAGGCCGTCGTTCGAGCAGGTCCTTTGCCAGACGGGAGAGCACTGTGTCGTCGTGCAAAGCCCAAATCTTGATGCTGCTCCAGATGTCGTTGTCGTCCAGCATCTTGTAGCATTCGTATGCTTCCGGATGGCTTTCAAAGTGTTGGCGGTCGACATCGTGTTCAAGGAAGTATTTCAGTGGGGGAGTGGCAAACACCTCTTTTCCTTCCTGCGTGAGTCGTTTGGCGCGCAGGAGCAGGTTGACCAGTATCTTTTCGCAGGCAACGGTGGTGCGGTGGAGGTATACCTGCCAGTACATCAGCCGCCGCGAGGTGAGGTAGTTCTCTATGGAATAGATGCCTTTTGCGTCGACCACGAGACGGTCGTCGACCACATTGAGCATCTTAATGATGCGGGCGGAGCCGATGTTGCCTTCGTCCACTCCGGTGAAGAAACTGTCCCGGCGCAGATAGTCCAGCCGGTCCATGTCCAGTTGGGAACTGATGAGCTGGTGGAGGAATCGTTTGGGGTATGTGTTCTTGAAAATCGCGATGGCCATGGTCAGTGCCCCGTTCATCTCCGCATTGATTTCCTCCATCATGCGGAGCGACACATCCTCGTGGGTGATTCCTTTCATGAGGGTGTTTTCCAATACATGCGAGAAGGGTCCGTGTCCGATGTCGTGCAGGAGAATGGCTGCCTCGACTCCTTCTGCCTCGCTGTCGAAGATGAAGATGCCTTTCTGGCTGAGCGTCAGGATGGCCTCGCCCATGAGGTGGTAGGCACCCAGGCTGTGCTGAAAGCGTGAATGCTGCGCACCCGGGTAGACCATGGAGGTGAGTCCAAGTTGCTTGATTCGTGCCAACCGCTGGAAAAGCGGGTGTTTCACCAAGTCGAGCAGCAGCCCTTGCCTCACCTTAATGAAGCCAAAGACGGGGTCGTTGATGATTTTGTATCCGTTCATTCCATTTCTTTCCATGTTTATAGTTCGCTCTCCTTCATGCGCTCGGCATTTTCAGCCACGGTCAGTGCGTCGATCATGTCCTGTATGTTGCCGGAGAGGAATCCGTTCAGGTCGTGCGTGGTGTAGCCGATGCGATGGTCGGTCACGCGTCCCTGCGGGAAATTGTATGTTCTTATCTTAGCACTTCGGTCGCCGGTGGATACGAGCGACTTACGGCGCGAGGCGATGTCGTCCATGTATTTCTGGTGTTCGCGGTCGTAGATGAAGGTGCGCAGCCTGGACAGGGCGCGTTCCTTGTTCTTTGGTTGGTCGCGTGTCTCGGTACACTCAATCAGTATTTCCTCCACCTCTCCGGTATTGGGGTTTTTCCATGGATAGCGCAGACGCACGCCGGATTCCACTTTGTTGACATTCTGTCCACCGGCGCCCGACGAACGGAAGGTGTCCCACTTGATGTCGCCCTCGTTGATGTTCACTTCAAACCTGTCGGCCTCGGGCAGCACGGCCACGGTGGCGGCGCTGGTGTGCATACGGCCTTGTGTTTCCGTGGCGGGAACACGCTGCACGCGGTGTACGCCGCTTTCGTATTTGAGCACGCCATAGACGCCGTCGCCACTCACGGCGAAGTCAATCTCCTTGAATCCGCCCACTGCTCCTTCGCTTTCGCTGGTTACGCTAAGTTGCCATCCTTTCGAGTCGCAGAACTTCTTGTACATCTGGAAGAGGTCGCCGGCAAACAGTGCGGCCTCGTCGCCGCCCGTTCCGGCACGGATTTCCATCTGTACATTCTTGGCATCCTCGGGGTCTTTCGGCACGAGTGCCAGTTTTATTTCCTCTTCGATTTGCGGGCGCAGTGCCTCGTTATCGCTCAGTTCAGCCCGGGCCATCTCTTTCATGTCGGGATCCGACTCGTTGGCGAGCATGTCTTTTGCCTCGGCAATGCTGTTGAGGCAGGCAATGTATCGTTTTCTTGCCTCCACAATGTCACTGAGTTCCTTGTATTCGCGCGTGAGTTTCACAAAACGCTGCTGGTCGGCAATGACAGAAGGGTCGGTAATGAGCGTCGCCACTTCTTCGAATCGGGCCTCAAGGCCTTCCAATTTCTGTAGTATAGAGTTGTTTTCCATATTCTTTGCTGTATAGGACAGGGCGTTTTTCCTAAGAGTGCAAAGTTAAGCAAATAGTTGTGTTCTTCCAACATTATTGGTCGGAAAGCGATGTTTTTTCTCCTTTTCTTCTGTATTTATGTGGTGTTTGTGCCGTCGCCTCCTGATAGGAATCAGAAAAGGCGGTGTTTCCACTGCCGTTTGGACCAGGCATTATATGTGTGTCGGGTCGAAATGGTTATCTGGCTGGGAATCAGTATTTTAGCATATCTCTTCCCAAAGCCGTCCAAACGCTGTCCGTTTGAGCCCCAAACACACAACGAAAGGGCCCCAAACGGAGCGCGTTTGGGGCCCTTTCGGAAAACGGGTGTAAGATGATGAGGAAGGTGGAATGAGTAAGGTGTTTTATTTTTTCCAGATTTCCCATGTGGCAAGTGCCTGCAGGTGGAGCATTTCCAACCCATTTTTCACCTGTGCTGCGCGCTCTTCTCCGTTGCGAAGGAAGAGTGTCTGTTCGGGATTGTAGATGAGGTCGTAGAGCAGATGCCGGCTGCCGATTGCCTGATAGGGTATGGGTGGGCAATTGTCTGCCTGCGGATACATGCCCAATGGTGTGCAGTTGACGATGATATGGTGTGTGTTGAGCAGTTCGAGAGTCACTTGTTCGTAGGTCAGACAGCCAGGCTTTGCGGTGCGGCTGACGCATTTTGAGCCGATGCCCAGCCCTTGCAGGGCATATTCCACGGCCTTGGAGGCGCCGCCGGTGCCCAGGATGAGTGCCGAGCGATGGTGCGGTTGGAGCAGCGGTTGCAGGCTCTGTGCAAATGCAGGGGCGTCGGTGTTGTAACCATGCAGGCTTATTTCTTGTCCGTTGCGCTCTATGCGTACCACATTTACGGCTCCGATGGCTTTCGCATTGTCGGAAATTTGGTCGAGCATAGGGATGATTTGCTGCTTATAGGGAATGGTGACATTGAATCCTTTCAGCAGTGGTATGCCCTCGATGAGCGGCCGCAGTTCTTCGAGGCTACGCAGCGGGAAATTGTCGTAGGTGGCTTGTATGTGTTCACTGTTGAACTTCCGGTTGAAGAAATTCCTGGAGAAGGAGTGCCCGAGAGGGTAGCCAATGAGTCCGTATCTGTCCATATCCTATTTCTCAGCCATGTAGAGGGTACATATTCCAAAGGTAAGCCGTGAGAAAGACATCTTCCTGAATCCTGCCCGTTGCAGGATTTCGGTCATCGTCTCTCCCTGAGGAAACGCCTCGATGGAGGCCGTGAGATACTCGTATGCCTTACGGTCGCCCGACAGCAGCCGCCCGTAGAGGGGCAACAAGGTGTGGGTATAGATCCAGAACAGTTGGCGCATGGGGAATGCAATGGGTCGGGTCAGTTCGACGATGCGGAGTTGTCCGCCTGGTTTCAGCACGCGGTACATCTCCTGCAATCCGAGGTCCAACTGCTGGAAGTTGCGAATGCCGAATGCTGCTATGACAGCATCGAATGTGTTGTCGGCAAAGGACATGTGGAGACAGTCCTCCCGTTGGAAATGGATGGTGTCTGCCATGCCTCTTTCCTGGACTTTCTTCTGTGCCACGCGGAGCATTTCCTCGGCCAGGTCGATGCCGATGACTTCCCTTGGACGGAGCAATTGTGCGGCACGGATGGCAAAGTCGCCCGTTCCCGTGGCTATGTCGAGGACTGCCTGCAGGGTATCGGTGGATTGTAGCGTGCGCAGTGCCTTCGTACGCCAGTAGCGGTCGATGTTGAGGGAGAGACGGTGATTCAGCGTGTCGTAGGAAGGTGCGATGTTATTGAACATCTGTTCCACCTGAACAGCCTTCTCGCCCTGCTGGCTGTAAGGCTTAATCTTTTCCTGTTTGTACATTTTCCTGCTTTTCTTTGTCGTATGCGTCGAAAGCGTTCACCACGCGGGTGACCAGTTTGTGGCGTACGATGTCTTTCTGCGTGAGGCGCACAATGCCAATGCCCTCTACACCTTCGAGTATGCGGATGGCCTCGCGTAGCCCGCTCTTTTGGTCGCGTGGCAGGTCTACCTGGGTCATATCGCCCGTGATGATCATCTTGGAATTCCATCCCATGCGGGTCAGGAACATGCGGATTTGGGCGGTAGTGGTGTTCTGTGCCTCGTCAAGTATGATGACAGCGTCGCTCAGTGTCCTTCCCCGCATAAAGGCCAGGGGTGCTATCTGGATGATTCTCTTCTCTATCATGTCCTGGAGCTTGGCCTGGGGAATCATGTCCTCAAGGGCATCGTACAAGGGTTGCAGATAGGGATCGATTTTGTCTTTCATGTCGCCTGGCAGGAACCCGAGTTTCTCCCCGGCTTCGACGGCAGGGCGGCTGAGTATTATTTTTCTGGCCGTTCGCTCCTTCAGGGCCTTCACTGCCAGGGCAATGCTGAGATAAGTCTTGCCTGTTCCGGCCGGACCTACGGCAAAGACCATGTCGTTCTGGGTGTAGGCGTCAATGAGCGCCTGCTGGTTTTCGGAGCGTGCTTTTATGGGATTGCCGGTAGTGGAGTAGACAACGACTCCCTTGATGCTGTCTTCCTTTGTGTTGCGCCCGTTGAAGATGTCGATGAGGTCTTCTTCGCTCATCTTGTTGTATTTGGCTATGTGGTTCCTGATGGCAAGGAAAGTCTTGTTGAATCGCTCCAACTCGTCGTCGTCGCCCAATGCTTTGATAACGCTTCCCCTGGCAGTTATGCGCAGTTTTGGAAAGAGGCTCTTGAGCATTTGCATGTGGCTGTTGCCGACGCCGTAGAAAGCCGACGGGTCAATGTCGTCAATGATGAAGTGTCGTTCGTTCATACAGAAGTTGTTTTTATCTGACGGTAATGTGGAAGCAGCCTTGCTTGCGCTCATATTTGATGTAGCATCGCCCTTGTTCCCGTTTGTCTCGGAGTACTTCCGAGAGTATCCACTTGAGCGTGTCGTTACGAACCGTGCGCCGTGGCTGTTGCTGTGTCTGGACGGCACGATAGCGGTTGTAACTGATGTCGAAGGTGGTTGCATACATGTGACAGCTGTTTTCCGTTGCATTCGGATTGTGCTTCCTGAGCCGGTCCACATCAGCCTTGCTGCGGGTGATGCTCGTTACGATGATTTTATGGAGTGGAACGCCTTTTATCTGGAGGCTATCGAAGAAACTCTGTCCGATGTCTTGCAGCAGTTCTGCCGCTCGTGGGACAAGATAGGGAATGCTGCTGTTCAGCCGACCGACATCGTAATAGGGACAACTGGAGGCGTAGACGAGTTCCGCTTTTCTTTCCTCTGCTTCTTGCCTGTCAGCCACGGGCTGGATGCCCCACCTCCGTGCTGCCGACATCTGCAGGTCGTTGGTGTCGGGAAAGGCTTGTGAAAAGTTGTTGACGCTCCATATTTTGTGCTTTACCTGATTGCCATTGCCATCGAAAAACATGGATGCTGATTCCGGAATTCTTTCCGCGGTATTCTTGTTATATGTGTCTTGTATATCTTTGGAAGTCTGTTCATTCAAGGTCAATGTGTCTTTATCAGTCAAAAGCGAGTCTGCCTTGACTTGATTTCGTTCTTCTGCTATGGAGGGGAATGCACATCTTGCGATGGCTAAAAGCAGTACCACAATGCAAAAACCTTGCAGAAAGCGTATCTTGGAAATCTTCATTATTCTTTCATGAAATCGTGTTAGCATGCAAATTTACGAAAAAATGAGTGTACGATGAAAAGAAAATACCATTCTTTTTGGTTTGGTGGTTTGGTGTTTAGGTAATTAATCTGTTATTTTGTAAACGTTTTTATGCCTATTTCTTTTTAGATGCAGAACTTTAACAGATTATTAATGTTGGCCGTTGGTGTATCTCTTGCAGGCTCGGTAATGGCACAAGTCAAGACGGTAAAGTTGATTCATAAAGTTGACAGTGTCTTGACGGGTATGTACAATAAGGTGGATTACGACACGGCCTACATGTCTCGTCCCGGCCATCGTTTCAAAATAAAGCTATTAACCAATCTCTCCCGATTTGAACTTATTGCCAAAGGCAAAGATATGGAGCTCGATTGGAAAAACAAGCCACGGTCGTCAGCCAGTATAGAAGTGAGTTTTTTGGATGTGTCCGCAGGCTTTAGCATAAACACAAGCGGTATTGGAGACAAGAATAAGGATTTAGAGTTCAACCTGAATAGCTACGGCAATCGTTTTAGTATAGATGGCAGCTATCTCGTTTCGAAGACCGTTGCCGGCAATACGCGATACTACGACAACTCATTCCGCATAAATGAAGGTTTGTTGAAGTGGAAAACATTGAATGTTACGGGTTACTATACATTCAATTATCGGCATTTCTCCTTCCCGGCAGCATTCTCTCAATCCTATATACAGAAGCGGTCAGCCGGCTCTTTCCTTGCAGGATTAACCTATCAGAACCATAGTATAAAAGTGTTGGAAGAGACAGAGAGTGACTATACAAACATCCGGCAGCGCATGGATTTCTTAAGTGTAGGTGGAGGCTATGGCTATAATTATGTTCCCAATAAGCGGTGGCTGTTCCATCTTTCCTCATTACCGACATTGGTAGTATATGCTGAGGATGTGGTAAAGATGGACGATACAAGCGTAAGAACCAAAATTGATTTTCCGACCTTTATATTGAATGGTCGTGCAGCGGTTATCTACAATTTCAACACGAAGTATTTCGCTGGCTTAACCCTTGTGGGCAATAAACTGATAAACCGTCACAAAGGAACCACTACAGAGGAAAACAAATGGTTGGGGAAACTCTTTTTTGGTTTCCGCTGGTAAGCAATAGAATCCTATTTCCGGAAGAATCCGATGCGATGTGAGTTCCCCTTCTTGTCGACGGAGCGCAAGATGTAGGTTCCTCTGGGCAATCGGCTGATATCGACGGCTCCGTTTTGCAGCCGGCGTGCATCCACTTGGACACCTTGCAGCGTCTCTATGATGAATACATTGTCCTTTGCCGGAAGTCTGTCTGCAGTCAACCGGAGCCACTTTCCGTCGTGTTCCATCATCTTGGCACCAGGTATTGGCCTGCGCTCTTCCAACTGTTGGAGCGGCTGACTCTCCTTCCCGAAACGGTCCATGGCCGTCACTGCGAAGAAGTAACGCTTGGAATAAGCCTCCGGCAGCATGAATCGTGTACTGGGAATTCGTACTGAAAGCAGGTTTTCACCACGGCTTGTGTCCACGGGGAAGGTCTTGCTAAAGTATATGTTGTACAGGGGTGCGTCGCCTTTCCAATGTAGTGTTACCTTTCCTAATGGGGAGATGCTCACTTGTAGGTCTGTGGGCTGGTGCGGTTGGGAGGTAGTTTCCCATTCGAGTGGTGGTACCAGTGCCGGATGCTGGTAGAACTTGTCTTTGGCAAAGTCGTAGATGCCCTTTGTGTTGTCGGTGAAAAACTTGCTTCGGAAGTAGACCTGTCCGACACCTTGCAGCCGGCTGACTTCCATCTCCCGTACGATGTCAGCCAATGTCCAGTTCCCTTCTTTCGGATGCAACAGGTAGATGCCCAGCCCGGCACCTATATGCCGGCCGTGGCTGTTTTCCTTCCAGTCCAGGAGGAAGGGGTAGAAGTTATTCCCCTTGAAGTACATCATGGGCAGGAGCATGTCCATCCATCCTTGCCTGAGCCATCCCTGCGCATCCTGATGGACGCGGCTGTAGGCGTTCCACCCTCTGGAGGAATAGCGGGTCAGGTCCTTGAATTTGCCGATGGGCGAGCAACTCGTCTTTACCCAGGGCTTCTGTGCTTTCACCCTGTGGTGAATGGTTTCCACAATGCGGTCTATGTTTTTTCTCGCAGTACTGGCGTTGGTCTGCTTCTTCCAGTCCTCCGGGTAGCGAATGTAGTCCAGATGGATGCCGTCGACATCATACCGGCTTATAATTTCCTCGCAGATGTCGGCCAGATAGGTGGCGGTCTGGCTTTTCTCGGGATTCAGGTATCCTTCTTGTCCAACCTTAATAATATTGTCAGGCATCCGTTCCCTCAGCCGCTTGCACCCTGGTGCGTTCCATTTGCCCACCGGTATGGTCACTACCCAGGCGTGGCATTCCATTCCGCGGCGGTGACACTCGTCGATGGCGAATTGCAGTGGGTCGTAGCCAGGGGACTGTCCGACGGTTCCCGTGAGGCAAGCGTCGAAGGGTTCGTATTGGGACGGATAGATGGTGGTAGCCCGTATGCGTGTCTGGAGCAGTACCATGTTGATGCCGGCGGCCTGCAACTTGTCCAGGATTTCGGTGAGCTCTCTTTGCTGTTGCCGGGCTGTCTGGGAGTTTCCGGCATAGTTTTTTGGCCAGTCAAGACCTCCGATGGTGGTCAGCCACACGGCACGAATCTCGTGTTTGGGCGTTGCTGTTTGTCCATTGAGCGATGCCGACAATATAATAAGGTATATAAAGAGGAAAAATCTATATAGTTTCATTTGGTGCTTCAGTGATATCTACTGCAAATATACAACATATTTGTGGGGCTACACAAAAAAGGAAGGCACAAAACTCAAACAAATTTGGTTTTGTGCCTTCCTCATTGCGCCTTTCTCGGGATTGACATTCGTCCATCCCTTCCTGCCACGGGCTAAGCAATACATAATAAAAAAGCAAAGACTCAAATGAATTCGGTCCTTGCTTTCTTAGTCATGTGACTCCCGCGGGATTCAAACCCACAACCTTCTGATCCGTAGTCAGATGCTCTATTCAGTTGAGCTAGGGAGCCAGCAATATCGTTTTTGCGACTGCAAAGTTAACACTTCTTCATGTAACTGCCAAAACTTTTCTTTATTTTTTTTGAGAATAAAAAAGCGGAGCCTTGTTTTTGGGCTCCGCTTTTCTTATGAAACATGGTGTGCGGTCTTTGTTTCCGAATCTCCGGAATGGGAAAAGAAAACCTGTACGCCTGCTATTTGATGAGGTCTACACTGCGTTTGAGGAACTCGTTGAGTGCGGCTCCTCGGAGCATGCCGTTCTGCAGCAGTGCCAGGTCGATGAGCTGGTGCACTACCTGATTGTCTTTCGCATATCCTGCAAGGATCTGTTGTTTCTTTTCTTTCTGCTCTTCGAGTGCTTTCTCCGTATTGGTGCGGTCGTCTTTTTCCTCCTGGCTGATTTCCTCTGGCTTTTTCTTGTCGGCTTCCTGCTTCAGTACGGCCAGGCGCGCTTCCAGTCCTTTCATCTCGCTCAGCACGGGATGAAGGTCGCTCTCGGTGGCTTCGGTGCATTGTTCAAGTATGCGCTTGACGAGTTGATGGTCGCTGTTGAGTACAAACTGGTACATGTCGGGCATCTGTCCGTAGAATGCCATGCCACTCTGATAGCGGCTCATGTCTTTCATGCGGCGCATGTATTCGCTTTGTGTGATGACCACCGGAGCGGCTTCTTCGCCCAGCGGATGCACTTCCACCTGAAATTCCGTCTTGTCGAGCGAAGGTAGTTGCGACTTGAACACCTGTGAGAGTTTCTCGATTTCGGTTTCGGGCAATGCATTACCTTTCTTCTCTTCCTTTTGAATCAGGCGGTCGATGGTGTCGGCATCCACCCTTGCAAAGCGTGTTTTCTCGAGTTTCTGCTCAAACATACTGGCCGTCGGGGTGTCCAGCTGTCCGTCAAAGAGCAGCACGTTGTATCCCTTTGCGTGTGCGGTTTCAATGTAACTGAATTGTTCCACCTTGTCGTTGGCATAGAGGTAGACCAGCATGCCGTCCTTGTCGGTCTGTTTTTCCTTGATTTGCTCCTTGTATTCCTCGAGCGTATAGTATTTCCCTTCCGTGTCTTTCAGCAGGGTAAAGTCTTTTGCCCGGTCGTAGAAGTCTTCTTGGGAGAGCATTCCGTAGTTGATGAATATTTTCAGGTCGTCCCATTTCTGTTCGTATTCTTCGCGGTTGTCCTTGAAGATTGCCTGTAGCCTGTCGGCCACCTTTTTGGTGATGTAAGTGGAGATTTTCTTCACATTGGCATCGCTCTGCAGGTAGGAGCGGCTCACATTCAGCGGAATGTCGGGTGAGTCTATCACACCATGGAGCAGGGTGAGGAACTCAGGGACGATGCCTTCCACCTGGTCTGTGACGAACACCTGGTTGCAGTAGAGCTGTATTTTGTTGCGCTGGAGGTCAAGGTTCGACTGGATGCGGGGGAAATAGAGAATGCCGGTCAGGTTGAAGGGATAGTCAACATTCAGATGTATCCAGAACAATGGCTCGTCCTGCATGGGATAGAGTGTGCGGTAGAACTCTTTGTAGTCCTCGTCTTTCAGCGTTGAGGGCGTTTTTGTCCACAGCGGCTCCACATTATTAATTATATTATCGGCTTCGGTGTCCTGCATCTTGCCGTCCTTCCATTCCTGTTTTTTCCCGAAGACGATGGGCACGGGCAGGAACTTGCAGTACTTGTTCAGCAGTTCCTCTATCTTGTTTTTCTCTAGGAATTCCTTGCAGTCGTCGTCGATGTGGAGGATGATGTCGGTTCCGCGTTCGGCTTTCTCTGCTTCTTCGAGCGTGTATTCCGGAGAACCGTCGCAAGTCCAGCGCACGGCCTGTGCTCCTTCCTGATGGCTCTTGGTGAGGATTTCCACTTTCTTCGACACCATGAATGCGGAGTAGAACCCCAGTCCGAAGTGTCCGATGATGGCATTTGCCGTGTCCTTGTATTTTGCAAGGAAGTCGTTCACGCCCGAGAAGGCAATCTGGTTGATGTATTTGTCAATCTCCTCGGCCGTCATGCCGATGCCGTTGTCGCTGATGGTCAGCGTACCTGCGTCCTTGTCGAGCGCAACTGCCACTTTCAGGCCGTCGGTCTCTCCCTTGAAGTCGCCGCTCTTTGCCAGCGTCTTCAGTTTCTGTGTGGCATCGACGGCGTTGGAAATCATCTCGCGGAGGAAGATTTCATGGTCGCTGTATAGAAATTTCTTGATTACCGGGAAGATGTTCTCGGTGGTTACTCCAATGTTACCTTTTTGCATAGTTGTATTATGTTTAAATGTTTTTTCGATTTACTCGAAACACTATCAGCAAATAGTATGCCAAAGTCTGTGTGGAAGTGATTTTCCAAAAGCCGCCCAAACGCACTCCGTTTAGCCCCCGAACACAACGCAACTGGGCCCCAAACGCATTCCGTTTGGGGCCCAGTTGGAAAATGAGTGTAACTTGCTGTTATTCAGGAGTGTTCTTCAGGATTTCCAGCAGGTGGTTCCAGACCATCTCCACGGTAGGAATCAGCAGCCGTTCGTCGGGAGAATGGACGCCCCTCAGTGTCGGACCGAACGACACCATGTCCAAATGCGGATACTTTTCGGAGAAGAGTCCGCACTCGAGTCCGGCATGGATGCCCAGCACTATGGGGTCTTTGCCGAAGAGTTTCTTGTAGGTTTCTACTGCCAGTTTTGTCAGCTGGCTGTCCGGACGCATCTTCCATGCGGGATACCCGTCGCCTTGCACCACCTCGGCACCTGCCAGCTGGAACACGGCTTTCACCGTGGCGGCCTGGTTGTCGAGGGCGCTCATCACATTCGACCGCTCTGAGCAGACCACCTTTGCGCTGTTTTCGCCGGTTTCAATGCTGGCAACATTGTTGGAAGTCTCTACCAGCCATGCCAGTTCTTCCTCCTGACACATGGCAAAGACACCATTGTCCACCGCCTGCATGGCTTGAATCAGTCGGGTGGAAGTGGCTTCGGGCAGCACCTTTGCGGGCTCGGCACTTTCCATGGCGAACTGGAGGTTATGCTCCGTCACATGATACTCGTCTTCCACATTGGCAGTGAAGATGTTCCAGTCGGCGCGCACTTGCTCCTTGTCTGCACTCTTCACGGCAAAGACAATGACACCATCGCGCGGGATGGCATTATGCAGTTTGCCCCCGTTGAAAGCCGCAAGGCGCAGCCCGTACTTCTCCTGCACGAGGTAGAGGAACCGGCTCAGGGTCTTCACGGCATTGATGCGCTTCTTGTTTATGTCGTCGCCGGAGTGCCCGCCTACGGCACCCTGCATGGAAGCCCTCAGGAAAAACCATCCGGCCGGAGCTTCTTCCCTTTCAAAGCGGAATGTGGCAGTGGTGTTGCGGCCACCGGCACAACTGACGAAAATCTGCCCTTCGTCCTCCGAGTCGAGGTTAATCAGCAGATTGCCGGTCATGAAGCCAGGCTTCATTCCTTCCGCACCGGTCAGTCCGGTTTCCTCATCGCGGGTGAAGACGCACTCCAGCGGACCGTGCTCTATGTCATCTGCATCGAGCAACGCCAGTTCGATGGCGCAGCCAATGCCGTCGTCGGCACCCAGCGTAGTTCCCTTTGCGCACAGCCATTCACCGTCAATGTAGGTTTGGATGGCATCCTTCTCAAAGTCGAAATCCACATCCACCAGTTTCTCGCAGACCATGTCCATGTGACTTTGGAGTATCACTGTCTGTTTCTTCTCGTAGCCCGGGGTGGCCGGCTTTCGGATAAGCACATTGCCAGTTTCGTCGACCAGCGTCTCCAAACCGTGCTCCAAACCAAAGTTCCTCAGGTAGTCAATCATCTTCTCCTCGTGTTTCGAAGGGCGGGGAATCTGATTGATGCGTGCGAACTGCTCAAAAACGCGAGCAGGCTTCAATTCTTTCATGTTCATCTTTTAAGATTTTTTATTTTGGTTATTATTCAATTTGTATTACCTTTGCCAAAGTTAAATACAGCGGCACCTCGGCGCGAAAATACAAATAACTAGGGGGATAAGAAAGAAAAACCTCATTTTTATTTCAATTTCGCCCGGAACGCTAAAGTCAGACACAGCATGTTGAAAGCCTTTCTACTCACTCTGGCATTCGTGGCAGCAAGCGTCCTGTTGCTGTGTGTCAGGGTTATACTCGTCCGGAACGGGACATTCAAGTCGCAACACATCCACGACAATGAGGCGCTGCGGCAGAAAGGCATCGGATGCGTGCTGGAACAGGACCGTGAGGCCCGTCAGACAGACTGATGAACAAATAGACAATAACCAATAATAAAACAACGAAAAAACGATGAAAAAGACCTTTATGATCATCGCAATGGCTGCAATCGCTTTTGCATCCTGCGACAAAAGCCCCCAACAGGAAGCTGCCAAGGGCGGCCAACCGTCAGAATTGAAAATCGCCTATGTAGAGGTTGACTCTATTATGACGCAATACAACTTCTGCAAAGACTACTCATTGATTCTCCAGAAGAAGGGACAGAACATTCAGAACACCCTCCAGCAGAAACAGCAGCAGTTCCAGAATGCCGTGGCCAACTACCAGCAGAAACTCCAGCAGAATGCATACACCCGCGAAGAGGCACAGCGCATTGAGGCGTCTCTCCAGAAGCAGAGCAACGACCTCCAGGCCCTTGACCAGCGACTGACGGCCGAATTCCAGAAAGAGAACGAAACCTACAGCACGGCACTGCGTGACTCTATCCAGCACTTCCTGGCAAAATACAACAAGGACAAGAAGTATTCGCTCATCATCAGCAAGAGCGGCGACAACCTTCTCTATGCAGGCGAGGAACTGGACATTACCAATGAAATCATTGCCGGGCTGAACAAGGCATACAAGTCGGCTCCTGCCGATTCCACAAAGGCTGCCGCAAAGAAATAATCGCAGTAAATACAGAAGCAGGAAACGGGCGGGAACAACGCTTGTTTCTTGCTTTTTTATATGCCAATGAAGCGGAAGGAACGCTATCAGTACATCCTGAACCATTTCCGGGAAAAACAGCCTCTGGTAACTACCGAACTGGAATTCGGCAGTGCCTTTCAGCTGCTCTGTGCCACGCTGTTGAGCGCACAGTGCACCGACAAGCGCATCAACCAGGTCACCCCCGACCTGTTCGCCCGTTATCCCACCGCCGCCGAGATGGCGACGGCCGAGCCGGAGGATGTCTATGAGTACATACGCAGTGTGTCTTATCCCAACAGCAAGGCCCGTCATCTGGTGGAGATGTCGCGCATGCTGGTGGCCGACTTTGGCGGGGAGGTGCCCGAAAGCATATCCGACTTGGTGAAACTGCCAGGCGTGGGTCGCAAGACCGCCAATGTGATGCAGGCCGTATGGTTCGGCCGTGCCGCCATGGCTGTTGACACACATGTCTATCGTGTCAGCCGCCGGCTGGGACTTGTTCCACGAGATGCCGACACACCGTTGAAGGTGGAACAGGCATTGCTGCACAATATCCCCTCGGCTGACATACCAAATGCCCATCATTGGCTCCTGCTGCACGGCAGGTACATCTGCACCAGTCAGAAACCGCATTGTCAGGAGTGTCCTTTCGACAATATTTGCCCGAAACTCCTGGAACATTCCAAACTGTAGACCTCATGGACACAAGAAAAATAATAGACTATCTGGGTCAGATCCGCACGCACAACAACCGTGAGTGGTTCCAGGCCAACAAGGCAACCTACGACTATTGCCGCAAAAGTTTTGAGGAGGGAGTGGCGAAGGCCATTCTCAAACTGAGCAGTTTCGACCCGGAAATTGCCCACGTGCAGGTGAAGGACTGCGTCTACCGGTTTTACCGCGACATTCGTTTCAGTCCCGATAAGTCGCCTTACAAACGGCATTTCGGTGCCTATATCTGTTCGAAAGGGAAGAAAGCCCTGCGCGGTGGCTATTATCTCCACTTGGAACCGGGCAACTGTCTGATAGCCATAGGCAGTTACTGGCTTCCCACAAACATCCTGACCGCTTGCCGGAACGAAATTATGGGCAACACCGACGAGTGGCTGCGGTGCGTGGAGAACGACAAGTTTGTACGCTATTTCGGCTATTGCAACGACGGCGAATGGGAGAAGTCGGGCAAGGGATTCGGCCTGGAGCGGCTGAAAACGGTTCCCAGCGGTTTCCCGCGGGATTATGAATATGTGCGCTATCTGCGGATGAAAGACTACTGTTGCTGGCATGTCGTACCCGATGACTTCTTCAATGGCGACGGCTGGTTGGAGAAGATGGCCGACATCTGCAAGGCGGCCAAGCCCATGATGGACTTCGTCAATTCCGTGATTGACGATTACGAATAGCGAAAAAGTCTGAAAAATCGCATTAAAAAATCCGGAGTTACTGAGGTGACATCGGATTTTTTTGTAAATTTGAGGCACTGAAATGGAAATTTTCCACCTAAGCCCTTGAACCTTACACCAAAACACTTAACATCAATATTATGAAAATCGGTATTCCAAAAGAGATTAAGAACAACGAGAACCGCGTGGGAATGACCCCTGCGGGCGTTGCCGAATTTGTCCGTCACGGACATGAAGTGTATGTCCAGCACACTGCAGGCGAGAACAGTGGATTCCCCGATGAGGCCTATACTGCCGTGGGGGCTGTCATTCTCCCTACGATAGAGGAGGTCTATGAGGTGGCTGAGATGATCGTGAAAGTGAAGGAACCCATCGCACCTGAGTACAAACTGGTGCGCAAGGGGCAACTGCTCTTCACCTATTTTCATTTCGCCTGCGAGCGCGAACTGACCGATGCCATGATTCAGAGTGGGGCAGTCTGTCTGGCCTATGAGACCGTCCAACTGGACAATCGCGCCCTTCCGCTGCTCATTCCCATGAGCGAGGTGGCTGGCAGGATGGCTGCCATCAACGGAGCCTACTACCTTCAGAAGACAAAAGGCGGCAAGGGAAAACTCGTGAGCGGCGTCCCCGGTGTGTCGCCAACCCGCGTGTTGGTGCTCGGCGGCGGCACTGTCGGCGAGGCGGCGGCACGCATGGCAGCAGGCATGGGGGCCGAGGTGACCATCACCGACATCTCCCTGCCACGCCTGAAGCAACTATCGGCCGAACTCCCCGTGAATGTTCACACACTCTATTCGACGGAACACAACATTCGTGAGCAACTGCCTTCGGTCGACATCGTCATCGGAAGTGTGCTTGTCCCGGGTGCAAAGGCTCCTTATCTCATCACCCGCGACATGCTGCGGCTGATGCAGCCGGGCACCGTGCTCGTCGATGTTGCCATCGACCAGGGTGGCTGCTTCGAAACTTCCCATCCGACAACGCACTCCGAACCGGTCTATGAGGTGGACGGAATCCTGCACTATGCCGTTGCCAACATCCCGGGCGCAGTGCCCAACACCTCGACAATGGCACTGACCAACGCCACTCTCCGCTATGCACTTGCCCTTGCCGACAAGGGCTGGCGCAAGGCATGCAAGGACGATCCGGCACTGGCACGCGGTCTGAATATCGTGGAGGGAAAAGTCACCTTCAAGGCTGTTGCCGATGTGTTCAATCTCCCCTATGAGCCTGTAGAATTGTAGCCGTTTTCCAATTGGGGTCCAAACTCAATGCAACTGCCGCCCAAACGGTCGGCGTTTGGGCTTCTTTTAGGCTCCGTTTGGAGTCTAAATGCAATTCGTTGGTAACCAGATGGTTACGAGAGTGATTTCTAATCGGATACAGACGGATAGAGAAGCGGCCGGTATCAATGTGATACCGGCCGCTTCTGTTTATATCTTTTGGGCTGCCTTTTTCAACATTGCTTGCGCAGTTCTGCCAGCGACTGCTGCAGGGCTGCAATCTTCTCTTCGCTGTCGGAGAGCTTCTTTCGTTCGAGTGCAACTACTGCCTCAGGGGCGTTTGCCACGAACCGCTCGTTCGACAGTTTCTTTTTCACACCGGCAAGGAAGCCTTCCAGGTGCTTCAACTGTGCCTCCTGCTTTTCAATTTCGGCTGCCACATCGATGAACTGTGCCATGGGAACGGCAAATTCGAGTGTGCCTATCATGAAAAGGGCAGAACTTTCGGGCTTCTCCTCTGCGGCAAGCGTCCACGAAACATTGGCAAGTTTTTCCACCAGCGGCCGGTACTTGGCCAGGATGTCGTGGCCGATGCTGAGCAGTTGCAGTTGCTCTTTCACAGGGATGTTACGCTGGTTGCGGATGGCACGCACATTACCGACGAGCTGGTTCACGCTCTCCATGTCGGAATCCAACTGGCGGTCGGCATCGGTAGGAGCGTCAAGTTGGAGGCGTTGCACCATGATTGACTCGCCGTCCTTGCGGTCGCTGATGTGCTGCCACAACTCTTCGGTGATGAAGGGCATGAACGGATGGAGCATCATGAGCAGCGTCTCGAAGAACCGAAGCACCTGCGTGTAGGTCTGAAGATCGATGGGTGAGCCGTAGGCCGGCTTTATCATCTCCAGGAAGTTGGCCGAGAAGTCGTCCCAGAACAGACGGTAAACCACCATCAGTGCTTCCGAGATGCGGTATTTTCCGTACAGGTCTTGCAACTCATGGTTGGCCAGCCGCAGTTTGGCATCAAACCATTGTGTGGCAATGCGGTTCCCTTCCGAAGGCTGCGTGTCGGCAGTCTGCCATCCCTGAATCAGGCGGAAAGCATTCCATATCTTGTTGTTGAAGTTTCGTCCCTGCTCGCAGAGGGCCTCGTCGAAAAGGATGTCGTTGCCTGCAGGAGCCGAGAGCATCATTCCCATGCGCACACCGTCGGCGCTGTATTTCTCTATCAGTTCGAGCGGGTCGGGGGAGTTTCCGAGACTCTTCGACATCTTACGGCCGAGTTTGTCGCGCACAATGCCTGTGAAATAGACATTGCGGAAAGGCATCTCTCCTTTATACTCATAGCCGGCCATAATCATTCGCGCCACCCAGAAGAAGATAATGTCGGGCGCTGTAACCAAGTCGGCAGTGGGGTAGTAGTAGTTTATTTCCTCGTTGTCGGGGTTGTTGATGCCGTCGAAGAGGGAAATAGGCCACAGCCACGACGAGAACCACGTGTCGAGTGCATCCTCGTCTTGGCGCAGGTCCTTTAGCTCAATGCTTTCAAATCCGGCAATCTGTCTGGCCTTTTCAAGTGCTTCATCTGCATTGACGGCCACGACGAATCGCTCTTCCTCCCCCTCTCGTGCAGGAAGGAAGTAGGCCGGAATGCGGTGTCCCCACCATAACTGTCGGGAAATGCACCAGTCCTGTATGTTCTCCAGCCAGTTCTTGTAGGTGGTCTTGTATTTCGACGGATAGAATTTCAATTGGTCGTTCATAACGGGCGGCAGGGCAATGTCGGCAAAGTGCTGCATCTTGAGGAACCACTGCATGCACAGCCTCGGCTCGACTGCCGTGTCGCTGTTGCGCTCGGAGTAGCCAACCTTATTGGTGTACTCCTCGATGCGCTCCATGAGCCCAGCCTTCTTCAGATCCTCTACAATCTGCTTGCGGCAGCCCATGCGGTCCATGCCTACATAGAGTGGCGACTCCTCGCTGATGGTGGCGTCGGCATTGAAGATATCGATGGTTTCCAACTGGTGGGTCTTTCCCAGCATATAGTCGTTCGTGTCGTGGGCGGGGGTGACCTTCAGACAGCCCGTTCCGAACTCAATATCGACATAGCGATCCTCGATGACGGGTATGACGCGACCGACAAGGGGCACAATCACCTTCTTACCTTTCAGCCAGGTGTTCTTCGGGTCCTTGGGGTTGATGCACATGGCGGTGTCGCCCATGATAGTCTCCGGACGGGTGGTGGCCACCACAGCATAGCGCCGGCCCTGGCTGTCGCGGTGTACGATATTGCCTTCCTGCTCCTGATCGGTGCATCCGGCAGGCTCGTCTACATAATATTTAAGGTGGAAGAGATGGCTCTGCTCCTCGCGGTAGATGACTTCTTCATTGCTTAGTGCCGTCTGTGCCTTGGGGTCCCAGTTCACCATGCGCATACCGCGGTAGATAAGTCCCTTCTCATACAGGTCGACAAAGACCCTGATGACACTCTCCGAACGCTTTTCGTCCATGGTGAAGGCCGTGCGGTCCCAGTCGCACGAGGCTCCTAGCTTTCGCAGTTGCTGGAGAATGATGCCGCCGTGCTCGTGTGTCCAGTCCCAGGCATGCTTCAGGAATTCCTCGCGTGTAAGGTCGCTCTTCCTGATGCCCTGCTCTTTCAGTTTCTTTACAACCTTTGCTTCGGTGGCAATTGAAGCATGGTCGGTGCCGGGAACCCAGCAAGCATTCTTTCCATCCATGCGTGCATGCCGTACCAGTATGTCCTGAATGGTGTTGTTGAGCATGTGTCCCATGTGGAGAACTCCCGTCACATTGGGCGGCGGAATTACGATGGTATAAGGCTCGCGCCCGTCGGGCTTGCTACTGAAAAGCTTGTGGTCGACCCAGTATTGATACCATTTCCCTTCAACTTCCTGCGGATTGTAAACTTTTGCTAGTTCCATATATGTTTCTTTTTAGGCTCATTCGTAAAAAACGATGCAAAAATAAGCAATTCTTGTGTAATTTAATTAGTTTTGCAACAAGATTTGTCAATTTATGCATACAAGAGAAGAAAAGATGGCAGCGTTCGGCCGTTTTCTCGATGTGCTGGACCAGTTGCGCGAGAAATGTCCGTGGGACAGGAAGCAGACGAACCAGTCACTGCGTCCGAACACCATCGAGGAGGTGTACGAACTGAGCGATGCGCTGCTGAAAAACGACGGCCCCAATGTCTGTAAGGAACTGGGCGATGTGCTGCTTCATATTGCCTTCTATGCCCGTATTGCTGAGGAGGGAGGCGAGTTCGATGTGGCTGACATCTGCAACAAACTGACCGACAAGCTGATTTTCCGCCATCCGCACATCTACCACCCCTCGCAGATAGGCAAGCCCTCCCCACGGCCGCTCCCGTATAAGGAGGACAGCGACGACAGTGCCACCTCGGCGTTTGCCGGAGCAAGGACTTCGGAAGAGGTGTTGCAGAACTGGGAGCAGATAAAACTGAAGGAGAAAGACGGCAACAAGCGTGTGCTGGACGGCGTTCCGCAGTCGCTTCCGTCGTTGATAAAGGCGTTCCGCATTCAGGAAAAGGCAGCCAATGTCGGCTTTGACTGGGAAAAACCGGAGGATGTGTGGGAGAAAGTGAATGAGGAACTGGCTGAACTCAACACCGAACTGCAGGAAAAGGAAATGGAAAAGGCCGAGGCTGAACTGGGCGATGTGCTCTTCTCAATTGTCAATATGGCTCGGGCCTACAACCTGAACCCAGACACTGCCCTGGAGCGTACCAATGTAAAGTTCATCAAAAGGTTTGAATATATAGAAAAAGCTTCAAGGAAAAGCGGTAAGCCTTTGACTGAAATGAGTTTGGAAGAGATGGACAAACTTTGGAATGAGGCAAAAAAAACTAGCAAGAAACGCTTATGAAAAGAATAATCTATATCCAATTGGTTGCCGTTGTGGTATTTCTGTTGGGATGTCAAGGTGGCAAGCAGACACCGCCCGGGGACGAGGATGACAGCCTGGAAGTGGTAGCCGACAGCACCCTCTACGGCATTTGCGGTGCCGGTACATCCATGCACAGTCTGGAGTTGATTACAGACATGGAAGACACCTTGCATTGTCTCATCAATATGGATGAAACATCAATGGTGCATGGCGGACTGATAACGGGCGACCGCTTGGCGCTGATAGCATCGAAGAATGCCGACGGTGAAATGGAGGCCCATCAGGTGGTGAACCTCACCTCGTTGATGGGGAAGTGGACCAGCCTGGACAAGAATTTCGAAATATGCGAGGGTGGGGAAGTGCGCTCTTCAGTGGGAGCCGAGAGCCGTCGATGGGTGGCGTGGAAGATGCTCAACGGGCAGCTGCTGCTCAACGCCGACACTTTTGATATCGTACAGCTTGGTGCCGACAGCCTGGCGTTGGAAAACGCAACGGGCATCTACATCTATAAACGCCAAGTCAACTGATTGATGGGCGAAGTCTTCAACATACACATTCTCGGCTGCGGCAGCGCATTGCCCACCCTGCGCCACAATCCATCTTCGCAGGTGGTGGAGATACGCAACAAACTGTTCATGGTCGACTGCGGAGAGGGGACGCAGATAAGCCTGCGCCGTTCCCGCCTGCGCTTCACGGGCATCAACACCATCTTCATCTCCCACCTGCATGGCGACCACTGCCTGGGGCTGGTGGGAATGGTTTCCACCTTCGGCTTGCTCGGGCGCACCGCGCCGCTCCACATCTATGCTCCTGCGGAACTGGAACCGCTGCTCCGAATGGAACTGAACCAGTATTGCGCATCCCTTTCTTTCGAAGTGAAGTTCCATGCGGTGGACACCACCGTGCGGCAGGTTATCTACGACGACAAGAGCGTCAGCGTGGAGACCATCCCCCTTGAGCATCGCGTGCCCTGTGCGGGATTCCTTTTCAGGGAGAAACCTACGCTGCCGCACATCCGCCGCGACATGATAGACTTCTATCACATCCCCGTCTGCCATATCAACAACATCAAGAGCGGCGCCTCGTGGGTGCTGCCCGACGGCACGGAGGTGCCCAACAGCCGGCTGACCTATCCTCCGGAACCTCCCCGTTCGTACGCCTATTGCAGTGATACCCGTTACATACCTTCTCTCCATGAACAGATAAATGGCGTGACGCTGCTCTATCACGAGGCTACCTATGCCGTAGACAAACTGGACAACTGCGAGAAATACTATCATTCCACCGCAGCCCAGGCAGCCCGGGTTGCTGCGGATGCCCATGCCGGAAGGCTCCTGCTGGGCCATTTCAGCGCCCGCTATGAAGACGAAAGCGTCCTCTTCCGTGAGGCCCAGGCCATTTTTCCCGACACCCTTCTGGCAAAAGAAGGGCAGACAATAACGCTTTAGCCAATCATTTAATCCCACATAGTGATGTCTCGACACTAAAAGACTCTTCCAAGAAATCGTACGAATCTTGAAAGAGCCTTTCTTTTTTTGTACATTAGGGGAGATTGGCGTGGATGACACATAAGTCATTTAAGTATGTAGGGATTTATTAATCAACTGGTTAGTACTAAACTTCGTCAAAGCGCTTTAACGAAACGGCGTAAGCGGTGCAAAAAAGGCTATTCGAAAAATCGCGAAAGAAGTGTTAAAACGGGCATTCTTGAGATGGAGAGGGGCTGGTATGCCTGGCAAAATGGTAAGTCGTGCTGCCTGCTGAGGCCCACTTGGTGTTCCAAAGGACGGATTTTGTAATACAACTGTCAGACTTTTGCGTGCCAAAACCTATCCAGTTATCACTTAACTCCTAGGCAGTTGGAATGCCACAAAGTCTCAATTAACCTGTAAGCAGACTGCAATGCGCTGACAGACAATAAGTTGGCGTAATATGCGCGAGATTCGCCCAAATGACTCCACGGAGGCTTCCGCTTGCAAGAAAACGATTCTCAGTGCAGTGAAAATTTCAGTTATGGACAAGATGTATGTGGAATGTGGAATGTGGAGGGTGGAAGGAGGTATGTTGAACCGGCTTAATTCGAGGGCGATTGCAGACAAGATGTACCCCTAATTGCGTGCGATTTGTTAAAAAAAATTAAACACCGGCATTTATTCTATGCTAAAGTGGGAAACTTTCCATGAAAAAATTACTTTTGTATCGGATTATGCAAAGACTGCGCTTATGAATAGAACATTACTCAGTATACTGTTTTCGGCCAGTTTGATGTTTGGCATGCCTGCGATGGCTGAAACGAAGACGGCAATCGAAATCATTGACAACGATTTCGATGCGCCCACCATCAGCATCTCCGAATCGACCTTGCGGGTGACGGGTGCCAACGGGCAAGTGCTCTATATCTACAATGTAGCCGGTGTTTGCGTGCAGAGCGTGAAGATTGACGGGCACGACAAGAAAATTGAACTCAATCTACCAAAGGGGTGCTACATTATCAAAGTGGGTAAGGTAGTACGGAAAGTTTCAATCAAATAATGGGTTTTTCGCCTGACAAAACCAAATTTTTTCTGATAATTTTCATTGCATGGTGTTTCACATCGTGCGATGCTGATATTTCCAGCCTTTTCCATTCCCAGCCCGATTTGGACGATGTGCATGTGGTGAGCGATGCCTATAGGACTCATCCCGATTCCATACGATTCTATTTGGATCAGTTGGCAGCCTCCGACCGTGACACCCTCGCCGTAGACCGCTATTGCCTCAACTACTATCAGCAGGGAAAGCCTTTCGTGTGGATAACCTTCACGGGCCTGAAAGAGACAGTGGACACCTTGTGTGCAGTGATGAGTCAGGCGGCAGTCCACGGCCTTTCGCCCAAGGCTTTCTATGCGGATCGGATAGCACGGCAACTGGACAGTCTGCTCCCGAGCAGGATAGATTCCCTCCACACCAATGCCAACAAGGCATTGGCACACATTGAATACTACCTGACAAAAGGGTATCTTCGCTATGCCTCTGGGCTTCGCCACGGTGTGCTGGCCCCTCAAGCGCTCCTCAACCATCTGGATCGCAACGACCAGGACGGGGGCAAGACCTTCAAACGCCTGATGAACCTGCCCATTGAGCAGCCCGGAAAGGATTTCTTTGCCGATGCCTTGCAACAGGTGGACGGTGATGTTGTGTCCTATCTAGAGCAATTGGCTCCCCAAGACAATTTCTATCGGGTCTTGTCTGAAAAGATACAGGCCGACACAATCTCTGCAAAGACACGCAACAAACTGGCGGTGAATATGGAACGCTGCCGCTGGCGCATCAAGGACGACCCGCGCATGCAGCCGAAATATGTGCTGGTGAACATCCCGGCGTTCTATCTCTATGCCATCGACGAAAACCGCGTGCTGGCCATGAAGATGGGATGCGGCGCCTATGCCACGAAGACTCCCCTGATGGTCAGCCAGATAAAGCGGATTGACATCAATCCGAAGTGGGTTATTCCGCGCAGCATCCTGAAGAACGAAGTGGCCAACCATCTGGGCGACAGTGGCTGGTTTGCCCGTCGGAGGTACATCGTACGCGACCATACCACAGGCCGCATTGTCGACCCCCGCAGCGTTTCCCGCGAGAAACTCCTGGGCGGCAATTTCTCTGTTGCGCAGGAAAGTGGTGCCGGCAATGCGCTGGGCAGGATCATCTTCCGCTTTGACAATCCCTTCTCGGTCTATATTCACCACACCTCCTCCCCAGGATTCTTTGCCAACAGCCACCGCGCCGTTTCCCACGGATGTGTCCGTGTGGAGCAGCCTTACGACCTGGCCGAGTTTGTTTTGGGCAAGGGGTATGAGCAGACAATGGAGAAGATTCGCTATTCCACCTCTGCCGACATTTCCTCTATGAGTGAGACGGCAAGGCAAAGAGGCATAAAGCCCTCGTCGTCGTTGGACCGTTCGAAACTGATAAATGCCGTGGATGTTTCTCCGCGCGTACCTCTTTACATTGCCTACTACACCTATTACCCTGCATCGCACCGCCTTGACGGATCCGTCAGCCTGGAAGAATATCCCGATGTCTACGGCTACGACCGTGCACTCCTTGCACGGATGCAACGCGACGGCTATGCCACCACCGACTGAGACATGGCTACGAAAGAGACGGAACTGGTCAGCCGGCTGATGGAGCCAGCCACACGCGAACGGGCTTTTGCCGAACTGGTAAGGCAATACCAGGAGCCCCTCTATTGGAAAATCCGCCATTTCATTTTCTCGCACGAGGATGCCAACGATGTCCTTCAGAACACGTTCCTGAAAGCCTGGACGCATATGGACCAGTTCCGCAACGAATCCAAACTGACAACCTGGCTGCATCGCATTGCCGTCAACGAGTCGTTGGATTTCCTCCGGCGGCAGAAGAAAACCACGGTGGCAGGCAGCGAAGCCGTGGCCAGCCTGTCTGAACGGCTCATGGCCGACCAGTATTTCAACGGCGACCGTGCACAGGCACTCCTTCTCGAGGCCGTCTCGACACTGCCAGAAGTGCAGCGAATGGTTTTCACACTGAGATATTTCGACGATATGCACTATGCAGAAATGAGCCAATTGCTCCATACAACCGAAGGTGCTCTGAAGGCAAGCTATCATCTTGCAGTGAAAAAAATTACAACATTTATACAAAATCACCAGGATGATTAAACCTTTGCTACTGAAACTCGTCAATACTAACAAAGAAAAGCACAACAGAAATGAATCAGTCTACTAAAAGTGAATCGGCATTGCTGACCGAGAAACTGAAGGAACAGGCACCTCCCATACGGATGTTCCAGGTGCCGGACGGCTATTTTGAGACTTTTGCCAGGCAGATGGAGCAGCAAATTGCCTCGGAAAGCAATAAACGCCCGACACTTTACCGGCTGCGTCGCTGGATGGTGGCAGCCAGTCTGCTGTTGCTCATAGGAGCTTCTTCCTATTTCATAGCCAACAATCTGCCGGAGAAATCGAAACAGACGGCCTCGGCTTCTGCCCCAACTGCTGATGTGGAAGACTATGTAATGATGGACAATGATGCAATATACGCCTATATGGTCAACAATTAAAAGCCAAACGATGAAAAGAAAAATCCTGCTTTTTGCCATTCTGCTATTTATAGGGACTGTTTCCAAAGCCCAGCCTCGGGGCCATTTCGACCCAGAGAGATTTCAGGTCGACCTGGAACGGCATGTAGTCGGTGCCGCCCAGCTGACAGAGGCAGAATGTGCGAAGTTCCTTCCCCTCTACCGTCAGATGCGAAAGCAGCAAATCGCCCTCATGCAGCAGCGCCGACAGCTGAGAAACAGCAGGAATGCCGCAGAGGTTATACGCACCCAGGACCAGATAGACATTCGCCTGAAAAAGCTCCAGCAGCAATATCACGAGCGTTTTCTCAAGGTGCTCCCGGCCGAAAAGGTGTTGAAGATAATCAAGGCAGAAGATGCGTTCCACCGAAAGGCCTTCAAGAATGCTCATCCTCATGACAAATAAAATAAAGGGCTTGCTCTCACTGGAGCAAGCCCTTTATTCTTTCAGTGCGTCCCTGACAAATTTTGCAGTGTATCCTTTCCGGCATCTTGCCACTTCCTCTGGCGTGCCTTGGCAGACAACAGTTCCTCCTTCGCTGCCTCCTTCGGGGCCCATGTCTATGATATGGTCGGCCAGTTTAATCACATCGAGATTGTGTTCGATAATAATAACGGTGTTTCCCTTGTCAACCAGCCTCTGAACGACATCCATCAAAATGCGAATGTCCTCGAAATGAAGTCCCGTGGTGGGCTCGTCGAGGATGTAGAGGGTCTTTCCCGTGTCACGCTTCGACAGTTCCGTAGCCAGTTTCACACGCTGGCTTTCTCCGCCAGAGAGGGTGGAAGAGGGCTGGCCGAGTTTTACATAGCCCAGTCCTACTACCTGCAGCGTCTTGATTTTGTGGAGGATGTGCGGCACAGCCTCGAAGAAGTCGACAGCCTGGTCGATGGTCATGTCCAGAACATCGGCAATAGATTTCCCCTTATACCTAACCTCGCAGGTCTCGCGGTTATATCTTTTTCCGTGGCAGACCTCGCATGGAATCATCACATCGGGCAGAAAGTTCATCTCAATGGTCTTGTATCCGTTTCCGCCGCAGGCTTCACATCGGCCGCCCTTCACATTGAAGGAGAACCTGCCGGGCTTGTATCCCCTGATTCTTGCCTCGGGAAGGGCTACGAACAGCGAACGGATGTCGGAGAATACCCCTGTGTAGGTGGCAGGATTGGAGCGTGGCGTGCGCCCGATGGGGCTTTGGTCGACATTGACAACCTTGTCTATATGCTCAATTCCCTCAATACTTTCATAGGGAAGAGGCTTGCGCAGTGAACGGTAGAAATGCTGCGAAAGGATAGGCTGCAGGGTATCGTTGATGAGTGTTGACTTTCCCGAACCGGAAACTCCAGTCACAACGGTAAGCGTTCCCAAGGGAAAGGTTACATCGATGTGCTTCAGGTTGTTGCCCGCTGCACCTTTGAGACTGATGAACTGTCCGTTTCCCTTGCGCCGCTTAGTGGGGATCTCGATTCTCTTTCGCCCACACAGATAGTCGGCAGTGAGGGCTGCGGCATGTCGGATGTCGTTGCCTTGAAACACCACTTCGCCTCCTTTCCTTCCAGCACCAGGCCCGAGGTCAATCAGATAATCGGCTGCCAGCATCATGTCGCGGTCGTGTTCAACCACAATTACGGTGTTGTCCATGTCGCGCAAGGCTTTCAGCGAGTTAATGAGCCGCTGATTGTCGCGCTGATGCAATCCTATGCTGGGCTCGTCCAGGATGTAGAGCACATTCACCAGTTGGGAACCAATCTGCGTGGCCAGCCTGATGCGTTGCGCCTCACCGCCGGAGAGCGACCCCATGGGGCGGTTCAGGGCAAGATAGTCCAGCCCCACCTGCAAGAGGAAATCGATGCGTGAGAGTAATTCCTTCGTTATTTCCCTTGTCACGGGATTGTCTGCCTGTGCGGTGGCCAGGGCTTTACACCATTGCTTCAGTTGCTTGATATCGAGTGAGGCGACATCTGCAATGTTCTTTTCTCCAATCCGGAAAGCCAGCGATTCTGCCTTGAGCCTGTTCCCTTTGCACTCCGGACAGGTTGAGACCGCCAGAAACTGGTCTGCCCATTTCTGTGCACTCGCACTGTCGTCGTGGTCCATGATGGAGCGGATGTACTTCACAACGCCGTCAAAGTTCATGAAATAGTCCGTTGAGGTGTGCACCAGTTCCTTCGCAATCTTTATGTGATCGATGGAGCCATAGAGCACTTCGTTCATGGCATCGTTCGGAATTTCGTCCACGGGAGTTTTCAGCGTGCAGTCGTATTTGGCCAACAGGGCTTCTATCTGCCAGAAAATCATTTGGTTCTTGTACTTCCCGAGCGGGGCGATGGCACCTTCGTGAATGCTGACTTTCGTGTCGGGAATCACCTTTTTCAGGTCAATCTCGTTGACCACGCCCAGTCCTTTGCACCTCGGGCAGGCACCTTCTGGCGAATTAAACGAGAACATGTTTGGTGCCGGGTCGTTGTAGGCAATGCCGGTTACGGGATCCATCAGTCTCCGCGAGAAGTTTCTTGCCACCATGGTGTCCATGTCTATAATCATGACCACGCCTTCTCCGAGTTGCATGGCAGTCTTCAAACTTCGCTGCAAGCGGTCGGAATTGTCGGTGCCCACCTTCAGTTTGTCCACCACTACCTCTATGTTATGGTTCAGGTAGCGGTCCACTTTCATACCGCGCACCAGTTCCAGCAGTTCTCCATCCACCCGGATGTTGAGATACCCCTTCTTGCGCATGTTCTCAAACAGTTCGCGATAGTGTCCCTTTCGCTGGCGCACCAGTGGCGAGAGAATGTAGATGCGCTTGCCGGCATATTCCTCTTTTACCATCTCAAAGACCTTTTCTTCCGTATATTTTACCATACGCTCGCCGGAGAGGTAGCTGTAGGCATCGGCAGTGCGTGCGAAGAGCAGCCTGAGAAAATCGTATATTTCGGTAGTGGTGCCCACGGTGGAACGCGGGTTCTTGTTGGTGGTTTTCTGTTCTATGCTTATTACAGGGCTCAGTCCCGTTATCTTGTCCACATCGGGACGCTCCATGTTCCCCAGGAAGTTGCGTGCATAAGGTGAAAAAGTGTCTATATAGCGGCGTTGCCCTTCGGCAAAAAGGGTGTCGAAGGCCAACGACGACTTGCCCGACCCAGACAGGCCGGTTATTACTGTAAGGCTATTGCGCGGAATACTGACATCAATGTTCTTCAGGTTGTTGGCTCGCGCACCGAATACTTCTATGCTTTCGATTTCTTTCAATATGGATTTCTGTTATGGCTTATTCGCCAGTTCCGTCAGTAGTCCCAGAACTACTGTATTCAGTATAGCCCCGCAGCAGGTTCACATCCTTTTTGATGTTGAACACTCTGCCGTCCGCCCCACGAGCCTTTACCAGACAGAAATAGACGCCCTCCCTCACGGGCTTTCCCTTATGCTTGCCATCCCAGCCTTCTTCGGGGTTAGTCCAGTCGTACAGAAGCTGCCCCCAGCGGTTGTAGATGTATCCGTGGAATTCCACAATCGACTGGCATTTCTTTGCCTTGTAGACTTCGTTCCGCCCGTCGTCGTTGGGCGAGAATGCATTTGGAAAGCTCAGGAAGCTCTCCGAAATGGTTACTTTCAGGGCCGGCGTATAGCTCCAATATTCTTCGGTATACTCCATTGTCTGGCTGCCGTTGGTGAATGTGGCATAGAGTTCAATGTAGTGCGTGCCGGCCTGAAGGAAAGTGTATTCCGTATTCTCGTCATACCTGATCAAGTAGGGCTCCGACTGTTTGCCTTCCTCGTAGAAATGCCATTCATAGTGGGCTGTCCACCCGTCGGCATTCTCCACATTGGCATAGAATTCCACTTCCGCCGGTGCCGCGCCGGAATATTCTGTCGGGCTCTCCGGTTCTTCTTCGGCGTTAAGGACCTTCATGGTAGGGTTGATGGTAGGGTAGGTTTGTGCCAGCAATCCCATCGAGATGCCCAACATAAATATAATAAGGTAGAATCGTCCTCTTTTCATTCTTTGTCTTGGTTTATCCCTGCAAAAATACGACATCGCGGCAGAAAAGCAAAATAAAAGATTTTATTTTCTATCCTGCAAAAAGGTATTTTATCTAAATTTTAGTATTTTTGTGCCGTATTATGGTCTTTTGAAGCATGAATATGAAACTCTATCCAATAGTGATGAAAGCAATCAGGACGCTGTTCTTTTTGATAGTGTTGTTGATGGCAGTTGATGCCACGGCGCAAATAAACATGTGGCGCGACCTCTACAAGGTAAAGAAAAAAGACACGCTCTACGGCATAGCACAACAATATGGGCTGACTGTCGACGAGTTGAAGGAAGCCAATCCCGAAATGGCCGCCGAAGGGTTTGTGTTGCGCAAGGGAGACACCGTTTTCATTCCTTATGCCAAGTCGGAAACTGCCGATGGTAAGCCCGCTGTTGCCAAGCCATCCAATACGGCAAGGCTCACCTCTCAGCCTGCCGACGATGTGCGCAAGCGTCCCATACGGGTCGGAGTACTCCTGCCGCTGCATAATGTTGACGGCGACGGTCGGCGGATGGTGGAATACTACCGTGGGCTGCTCTTGGCCTGCGACTCGCTGAAGAGGGAAGGGATCTCTACTGAAATGCACGCCTGGAATGTGCCGGCCGATGCCGATATCAGCCAGTTCCTCAACGACGATGTTGCCCGTTGCGACCTCCTGTTTGGCCCGCTCTACACCACTCAGGTGAAACCTATGGCCGATTTCTGCCGTGCCCATAACATGAGAATGGTCATTCCGTTCTCCATCAAGGGCGACGATGTCTACAACTACGAGCAGATTTTCCAAGTATACCAGTCACAGGCGGAGATAGACTCCTCTGCAGTAGATGCCTTCATGGAGCGTTTTCCCGATGCCCACCCCATTATTGTCGACTGCGGCGATGCCACCAGTGGCAAAGGGCATTTCACCCGTTTGTTGCGTGACCGTCTGGAAGCAAAGGGTATTAGTTATAATCTGACCAGCCTGCAGTCGTCTGACGATGACTTTGCCAAGGCTTTCGACCCTACATTGCCCAATGTGGTAGTGCTCAACTCCGGCAGCCAACAGGCCATCAATGCAGCATTCACTGCACTGAACGGACTGACGGCACAGAACAGCGACTATCAGGTAAGCATGTTTGGTTACAAGGAGTGGCTCACTTATTTCCGCACCAACCGCGCCAACTTCTATAAGTACGATGTCTATGTTCCTACGCCCTTCTATTACAACCCCAGCATTTCGCGGACTACCAAGCTGGAGCAGACCTACAAGTCCTGGTTTGGCCAGCCCATGCAGCATGTCATGCCGAAGTTTGCCTTGACAGGTGTAGACCACGGTATGTTCTTCCTGCGCGGACTGCACCTCTACGGGAACGAATTTGTGGGAACGAAGGCTCAGAATGCCACCCACCATGTGCAGACGCCGTTGCGATTCCGCCGACAGGGGAGCGGTGGGTACAAGAACGATGCATTCATGCTCATCCACTACACCCAGACAGGTAAGATACAGGCTATCAATTATTATTAAGTTGACAAGTTCTTTGCTACGCAGAGTGCGTAGCAATCGGACGAGTAGGCAAGTAGACGGTTATTGGTTTTGGCAATTGGTTATTGTTTAATGTTTAAAGTAAGAATGAAATACATCTATCTGTTCCTTTTCTCCGCCTTTTCCCTTTATGCCTCGGCACAGGTCGGCGAGCATCGCAACAACTTCTCGCTGGGCGTCAACGGCGGATACACTCTCAGCAGCGTCCATTTCACCCCGCAGGTAACCCAGGGATACCTCACGGGACCGACGGCGGGCATTTCCTTCCGCTATGTCTGCGAGAAATATTTCAAGACCATCTGCTCCATCTATGGCGAGGTGAATTTTAACACCATGGGCTGGAAGGAAGACATCCTCGATGTCAACGACAATCCCGTCATCAATGCCCAAACCGGTATTGCCGAGCGTTACAGCCGCAAGATGCGCTACATACAGGTGCCCATCATGGCCCATCTGGCATGGGGCAGGGAAGAGAAGGGCTGGAATTTCTTCTTCCACGGAGGACCGCAGTTTGGCTTCTTCCAGAAGGAAACCACCTCGGCAAACTACGACTTCGAGCAGCGTAACATCGACGACCGTGCCAACAAGATTGTGGAACAGGAGACAACTCCCGTCGACAACAAGTTCGACTACGGCATCGTGGGTGGCATCGGCGTTGAATACAGCATGCCCCGTGTGGGACACTTGCTCGTGGAAGCACGCTATTATTACGGACTGGGCAACATCTATCCCGACTCCTCGGCCGACACCTTCGGCTCCAGCAACTTCCAGAACATCCAGTTCAAGGTTTCTTACCTCTTCGATATCATCAAAACAAAAAAATAAATCACTACAACTATGTTTGAAGGTCAACCGAAAGGACTATTCGCACTCGCCCTGGCCAACACCGGCGAGCGCTTCGGCTACTACACAATGATAGCCGTTTTTGCCCTGTTCCTGCGTGCCAACTTCGGCCTCACGCCGGCCATGGCGGGCACCATCTACAGTTCGTTCCTCATGTTTGTTTACTTTTTCCCCCTGATAGGCGGCATCATGGCCGACAAGTTCGGCTTCGGCCGCATGGTAACCACGGGCATCATCATCATGTTCCTGGGCTACCTGCTGCTGGCCGTACCCCTCGGCGGCGACAAGGTGGCGCTCATCGTCATGCTGGCAGCGCTGTTGCTCATCGGCTTCGGTACCGGTCTGTTCAAGGGTAACCTGCAGGTTATGGTGGGTAACCTTTACGACGATGCAAAGTACGCCAGCAAGCGCGATGCCGGCTTCTCCATCTTCTACATGGCCATCAACATCGGTGCGCTGTTTGCTCCCACCGCCGCCATCAAGATTAAGGAGTACGCCGAGACCGCACTGGGCTATTCGTCGAACGATGCCTACCACTTCTCGTTTGCCGTGGCATGTGCCTCGCTCATCCTCTCCATCGCCATCTACTATGCCTTCCGCTTCACCTTCCGCCATACCGAGGGAGGCAAGAAGCAGGCCGTAAAGGGCGAGCAAGCCGTCAGCGCAGAGCCCGAACTCACCAAGGAGGAAACCAAGCAGCGCATCATTGCCCTCTGCCTTGTGTTCGCCGTGGTCATCTTCTTCTGGATGGCGTTCCACCAGAACGGCCTTTCACTGACCTACTTTGCCGACGAGTTCACCGCCAACAAGTCTGAAGGCGTGGAAAGCATGGCGTTCAATGTGTGGAACCTCGTGGCCATCATCTTCATTGTCTATGCCGGCTTCTCCCTTTTCCAGAGCAAGACGCAGCGTGGCAAACTCATCTCCACGGCCGTCATCGTGGCAGCTGCGGCATTCCTCTATTGGAGCTATACCCGCCTGACGGGCTCCGTCGATGTGTCCGCACCCATCTTCCAGCATTTCAATCCCTTCTATGTGGTAGCCCTGACACCCGTCAGCATGGCCATCTTCGCCTCGCTGGCATCGAAGGGCAAGGAACCGTCCGCACCGCGCAAGATAGCCTATGGCATGTTGGTGGCAGCCAGTGCCTTCGCACTGCTGGCCATCTTCTCCTACGGGCTGCCCATGCCCGAGATGGTGCCCGACGCCAGCGGGAACATGGTTGGCAAGCATGTAGCCGATGTTACGCCCAAACTGCTCATCTTCACCTATCTCATCCTTACCTTCGGCGAACTCCTGCTCAGTCCGATGGGCATCTCCTTCGTTTCGAAGGTGGCACCGCCCAAGTACAAGGGCATGATGATGGGCGGCTGGTTCGTGGCCACCGCCATCGGCAACCAGCTCGTATTGGTCGGTGGCGTGCTCTGGGGAAAGGTTCCCCTCTGGGTATGCTGGAGCGTGTTCCTCGGCGTATGCCTCGTAGCGGCACTCTTCATGTTTGCCATGATGAAGCGTCTCGAGCGCGTGGCATAGTCTTCGCACCCTATAAAAACAAGGTCCTCGCAAGCGTTTCCAATCTGCGCTTGCGAGGACTTTTTTGTGTTTGTATCTCCGCTGTTTTCTATTCAATTTCCGTTTAGGCTCCAAACGCCTTTCGTTTAGGCTCCGTTCACCTTCCGTTTGGGCGGCAGTTGCACTCCGTTTGAGCCCCAAACGCAGAACACCCTCTAACCGCCCTGAAATAGGGCGTTCCCGAAAGACGCGGATTTGCTATTGTTTTGTCTTGTGAAAAATACTCTTGTACGAAAAGTTTTTTGAAAAAATAATTCTATATTTCATAGTATATTCAAGAGAATCAGGTATGGGTAATATCGTTTTAATTGTTATTGCACTTTTTGTAGTAGCCTTTTTGTTCTCTTTCATACAGAACAAACGCAAGGGAAAGAACTATGAAGCAACCCTTGTGGAGAAAGCATATAAAACTAAAAAATTGTACAAAGGCAGTTTGACCCGTTATATTGACAGGGATGCGGGCTATACCATTCTGTGATATTTTATATCAGGAAAGACAAACACCCTGACTGATTTCGTTCCTACAGATGAGTTGCTCGTGAATGATTGCCTTGTGTTATTTGATGAACAGCGCGAGAAATTGTCTATCATACCCAATATAAGGAGTCATGGTGTGTCGAAGACCATCGCCTTCTCGGATATCATTTCCTTGCAACCGATGGAGGTGTCAAAAACAAAGAAAGTTACACGCGGAGGCATTTCTCCCATCTCAATTAAAGGATACAGATGGGCTTCCAGTACGACGAAGATACTTCGGCAGATTGAACGCATATACATTGAAGTGAAATACCATGCATACAATCAGGAAAAAACATTTGAGCTGCCCATATTCGATGGGATTTCATACAATGATAGTTCTCTTATACCAAGAAAGTGACTCAGGTGAATGAAACAATTAACAAGTTTCATGACATCATAACGGCCTGAGATGCTCACTCCCTCAGCAGACTCCGGGGTCAATTACAAAGAAGAAAATATAACCCTTCACTTACGACAGCTATTTGTTCAAGGAAAAATTTTTTCTTGTAAATTACAGGCTGGAGAAACTAGTAGAAAACTCAATATTACGAAATACAAGTATGAAGAAGATGAAACGAATCCTATTAACAATCTTTTGTGTTATCCTTGTATCTTATTCTTTTGCTCAGACTAAAGGAAATGCAGTGTCAATGGTCTCTTATGAGCAAGGATGGCTTGATAGCGATGGTACCCTTGCACTGAAAAACAACACGGATAGGAATATTAATAATGTTTCTTTTCGGATTACCTATCTTGATATGTCTGGCAATGCTCTCGATTACGAAGAATATTCTCTAAGGGTTGATACCGCTCCTGGGATGACAAGGAAGATAGACACCCAGCTTACGAACATAGACGCAATTACCATTATTATAAATCGGAAAACATGCCTGGAGGTTCTCCTGCTTTCAAAGTGAAGTTTGAACTGAAGGACTATAACGCAATATCGCAGGATGCAGGATATGAAGAAGAACAGTCCGACATGCTAATCTCAGACTCCATGGAAAATGAGAATACAGGCTTGTCTGCTTTAATGGAATTTGTTATTTTCTTGTTTGCCATTGGAGCATGGATTAGCATGTATATCATTGTTGCAGTGATGGCACAGAAGCGTCACAGGTCTGTGGTAATATGGGTTCTGCTAAGTATGATAGCAAGTCCACTGCTCATCATTTTCATTTTATTTTTTGTGGGCAGTGATAATAGGCATATAGGGCAATACGGCAAATAAAGAGACCTCCCCAGAGGTGTATGGATTTTGCTTGACACGACTAATCATTAGAAAAGAAAAGGCTTGAAAACAAAAAACTAAGTTTTCATTCTCAAGCCTTTTTCTTTTATGTGATTCCGTTGGGGCTCGAACCCAAGACCCGCAGCTTAGAAGGCTGCTGCTCTAATCCAACTGAGCTACGGAACCAGCATTGCGGGTGCAAAATTAAATGATTTTATCGGTTGCGCAAAATTTTGCCACTGAAATTGTGGTTTGCTCATAACACTCATAGCCCCTCTTGGCTAAAGAGGGGATTGGTCGTTTATTTGAACTTCTTGATGTATTCGTCTGCCCTGGAATCGCCCAGTTGTCTGACGCGTTCCAATAGTGGGAGCCCTTCCTTCTTACGCTTTGTCTGGCAGAGGGCAATGCCCTTGATGAGCAAGGCGTCAAGGTTTTGTTCTTCGATGAGCAGACAGGCGTCTGCCGAGCGGATGGCTTCCTCATATTGCTTGAACCGCAGGTGCAGGGAGGCTTTCTGTGCCCAGAGCAGATAGTTGGCACGGTCGACGATTATGGCGCGGTTGATGTCGTTCAGTGCCTGTTGGTATTGGTGTATCTGCATTTCACACTGGCTTCTGACCAGATAAAAGTCGCTGATAAGTGGCCGGCCGCCCATGATGCTGTCGTAGAGATTGTAGTCGGCTACGGCCTTGCGGTAGTCGCCCGACTGGTTCCAGGCATCTGCCCGTGCCAGGAGATAGGGTGGAAGATAGGTGCCGCTTGTTGTGCCCTCAACTTGTATGGCACTGTCGAGCAGGGCGATGTATTCTGTGGAAGGAGCCTGCAGCGCCTGCTTGCATTGGGAGGCCTCGTAGAACAGTTCACCGCTGCGTATTTCTGTTTTCGTGAGTTCCATGAACTTGTCATAGGCGGTCTGATAGTTGCCTTTGGCAAAGAGCAGCTGTGCTTCCTGATGCCTGTATGGCAGGAGGGGTTGGATGCGATAGGCAGCATGCGCTTCTTCAAGGGCCTTGTCCAGCGTCCACTCGGCAAATGGCTGATTGGGGAAGTAGGCATGCTTCTGGTAGATGAGCTTTGAGAGCGCAGCGTGGACTTCGTCCTTGTTTTTTACCTTTGCGAAAGCCTGCTTTATGATGTCATCGGCTCTTTGGAAATTCTGCGATTTCAGTTCTTCCTCGGCCAGTGTGGAATAACCTTCTATTTCGCTGGGGAACTTGCCGATGAAGTCTTTTATGTAGGCAATCCTCGTAATGGAGTCGGAGCGTTGTCCTGCCAGCAACAAGACTGCCAACGCCTGTTCCTTGTCGTCGGGATAGGCAATGCGGATGTTGGTGCTCCGCAGGGTGGCATCGTTTGCCAATATGGCGTTCTCCATTTGAAAACTGGTGGCAAAGTTAATGTCAATGGCAGTGGCTGAACCATGGTTCACACCCGATTTAGCCACTCCAAGCACTTGCCCGTTCTGGTTGACGACAGGACAGCCGTCGAGCATTTGGTCAATTGAACAGTCGAGCAGGTAATAGCAGTACTTGCCAAAGAAACTTTCAGTGGACTTTATTCCGCAATTTCTGGCTGTACTTCCTTTCCCGACAATCCACGCCTTGGTGCCGTTGCTTGCCGGCTTACTGGCGAGTACTGGCTGACGGCTCTTCATGTTTACATGGAATTTGCAAACATCGTACAGTTCATTGGCACCGTAGATGGTTTCCACAGGGTGTGTATTGCCGTCGGCATCTTCGATTGTCGCGCGGTGAGCTCCGTTAAAGGGCGTCCACAGGCTGACAGCATCGCCATTGTCGTTGATGAAGAAACCGTTGGCGGTGGCAATGATGTCGCCCTTAGCGTTGTAGCTTTTCAGTTGGAAGACAGACTTGCGGACATTCTGCACGGCTGCTGGCTGTGCATAGGTCGCTACTGCTGATAATATTAATAGGAAGTATATAATGATTCTTTTCATAGTCTAAGAAGATGTTTGGCATTCTCAATGGCGGCTGAACTGATGTCTGTGCCGCTGAGCATTTGTGCTATTTCGTCAATGCGCTGTTCGGGAGCGAGTTCCACCATGTTGCTGACGGTTCTGTCGTCGCGCTCCTGTTTGGTGACGCGGTAGTGGTGTTCGCCCATGGCGGCAATCTGTGGCAGGTGGGTGATGCTGATTACCTGCCGTTTGCTTTGTCCCATGTTGCGCATGATGTTGGCCATCTTCTCGGCAATGGCACCGCTGATACCGGTGTCTATCTCGTCAAAAATGATGGTCGGGAGGTTCTGAGAATGGCTGATGAGTGATTTCAGGCAGAGCATGACGCGTGAAATTTCTCCACCCGATGCCACCTGACTGATTGGCTGCATGGGGATATCCTTGTTTGCGCTGAAGAGAAAAACGACCTTGTCGGCGCCGTCAGGAGCAAGTTCCTTTTCCTGCATGTCAATACTGAACATCACCTTTGGGATGCCCAGTTGCTGGAGGTCGTCAGTCATCTGCTTTTCGATTGTCCGTGCTGCCTTTTTGCGTTTGTCGGTCAACTCTGCGGAGAACTTGCGACACAGGTCCTCTTTTTCTTGGACATTCTTCCGCAATTGCTCCAGAACTTCCTCACTGTGGTCTATTCCTTCTACTTTGAGTGCAAGCTCTTGCTGGAGATGGAGCAGGTCGGTAATGCTTTGACGGTGGTGTTTTCTCTTTAAAGACTGTATGAGATCCAATCGTTGTTGTTTCTCATCAAGGTCGGATGGATTGAAGTCTATGCGGCTGAGTTGCGTGGCAACTTCCTGTTCAATGTCTTTTATTTCGACCAATGTTGTTTCAATTCGCTCGGCAAGTTTTTCTGAGGAGGACATGACGCGGTTGATTCTTGCCAGTTCGTGACTAATTCTTTTCAGGCGTTCGATGATTCCGTCCTCATTTCCAAGGAGATCCTCGGCCGTATACAGGCTTTCTTTGATTTCTTCGGCATGGGCGAGAATGCTTATTTCGTTTTCTAGGCTTTCTTCTTCGTCGTCGGAGAGTGTTGCATTTTCCAACTCATTCAGCTGGAAGCGCAGGTAGTCCTCGCTGTCTTTTGACTGGCGAATTCTTTCTGTTTCGTCGTTCAGTTGCCTGATGGCATGCTGATAGGCCGTGTAGGCATTCTTGTATTCCCCGATAGTGTCAGAGTGTCGGGCAATGATGTCGAGCGTGTTGAGTTGGAAATCTTCTTTCCGCAGAAGTAGGTTTTGGTGCTGGCTGTGGACATCGAGCAGTATGTCTCCCAGTTGCCTCATCAGTTGAAGGGCGACAGGGGTGTCGTTGATAAATCCCCTGGACTTGCCACTGGGGGCTATCTCACGCCGAACAATGCATTCTTCAGTATCGTATTCCAGTTCATTCTCGTCGAAGAATTGCTTTATCTGATAGCCGTTGATGTCGAACTTTGCTTCGATGATGCATTTCTTGTCAGCGTTGCGCAGTATATTTCCATCGGCTCTGTTGCCTACGAGTAGGCCTATTGCTCCAAGAATAATGCTCTTGCCGGCACCGGTTTCACCAGTGATTACAGAGAATCCGGGATGAAAGTCTACCTGCAGATTCTCAATGATGGTATAGTTCCTGATGTCCAGTTGTCGTAACATAGTTATTCCTTGATTTTATCCCATGCATTGCTTTGGCTGGCATTGATGGAGAAGAGTACTTCGTAGACAGATTCTTTTTCCTTTTGCGTGCCTTTTCCTTTGTAGATGTTGGCAATTTCATCCCTTTTGTAATCGGTCCATATCTGTGGCAACATGCTCATGGGTCGCTCTTCGTGGCATTTCTTCAGTTCTGTTTCAATGGTGGTGGTAATGGCGTTCCTTCCCAGATCGGCATTGGCAACCATCTGGTCAAGTCCAAGTCGGTAATAGTTGTATTGTAACTGTCGGAAAGGCTCCATTCCGCTGTCCAGATAGTCGTTGATGACGGCATATCTGTTCTTGTCGTCCTCGAACGATTTCCAGCCTGTGAAATTCAGGCTCTGGGCATTGTTGGCAATGTTGTAGCAACGCAGTAGACAGTCTTCACCTCCCTTTGGAGAGAAAGAGTCCATGTCAATTCCAATTAGCAGGTAGGCATAGTAGGCCAGCAGTGCCGTGAGTTGGTTGTCGACTGTTTCCTCATTGAAATTAAGCTGGTCGAACTGTGCGAATTCAAAATTGAAATCGTTGTCTGTGTTGCTATAGGTGGTGGTGGTGTAGGCGGAATTGTACACAGGCCTGTTCGACAGGATCAGTGCCTTGCATGTGAAGAGGTTGGTTGAAGGGTCGTATTTCGTAACTGTGATGTTAAAACTGCAGTTGATTCTTTCGTTTCTCCTGTACTGCGAGTTGGTCCACTGACGCTCGTTCATGAATTGCTCAAGCGTTTCCTGTAAGTTCTCGAAGATACTCACATCTGTACCTTGTATCTGGTTGTGGTTCACAACAATACGCGCGTTCAGCTCTTGCGCATTGCTGATGAGCGAGAACATCAAAAGCAGCAGCGAAATCAAACACTTCATACTATTTCATCTTTAATTTTATGCGTGTGACAATTTCTTTTGTGTTGTGGGGGAAATCACTTTCCATCATCCATGTGTAGAACGATGGTTCTTTCTTCAGGACCTCAACAACGGACTTGCCCTTGTGCTTCCCAAAGTTGAATACTTCTTCCTTGTGCTCGTTGCCCTTTTCGTCTTTGGATATTTTCCAGACAATCCTGCCGGCGAGGTCGACATTGTTGTTGGTCTTGCAGAATTCGGCCAGGCCGGCAATGGTATTGGGCAGATGTTTGTTTTCGGGATTAGCCTCGTTGTACATCTGTAGTTGGCCCTGCAATACCCGATAGGTGGCTTCTGTATCCTGATCTGCGCGATGGGCGGCGAAATCATCGGTCATCTCCCGACCGCAGTAGAATTTATAGGCCGCAGCAAGGTTGCGCGGTTCCATCTTGTGGAAAATGGTCTGTGCATCAATGAACCGGCTGTTGGCGAGGTCTAACGAAATGCCTGCACGATAGAATTCCTCTACCAACATGGGGATGTCGAAATAATTTGAGTTGAAGCCCGCAAAGTCGCAATTTTCAAACTCCCTTGCAAGGGTAGGGGCAACTTCCTTGAAAGTAGGTGCGTGCGCCACCATTTCGTCCGAGATACCCGTCAGTTGGGAAATGAATTGGCCAATAGGTTTTTCGGGATTGAAGAGATGGTTATTGCGTTCCTCTGTCCCGTCCGGTTTTACCTTGATGTAGGACAATTGAATTATCCTGTCTTTAATAATATCAAGCCCCGTAGTTTCCAGGTCGAAAACTACGAGGGCTTTGTCAAGATGTATTTGCATAATTTAATTAGTCGTTGAGAAGCATTGGCATGATGAGCATGAGCACATCCTGGTTCTCTGGCTGAACAGTGGGGACGATAATGCCTGCCCTGCTTGGATCGGCGAGCAGCAAGTCAACGCTTTCACTCTCAATGTTATTGAGGATTTCGGTGAGAGAACTGCCCTTGAAGCCAATACTCATGTTCTGGCCAGTGTAGTCGCATGTCAGTTTCTCTTCTGCACTTGTTGAGAAGTCAATGTCCTGCGAAGACAGTTTCAAGAGCCCCATTTCAAGCGTCAAGCGGATTTGCTGGCTGCTTTCACTTGCAAACGGAAGAACGCGACGCAAGGCTCCGATGAGCGATTTGCGGTCGATGGATAGTTTGTTGGGATTGTTCTTCGGTATTACGGAAGAATAGTTCGGATATCTGCCTTCAATCAGTCGACTGTTAAGCACTCCGTCGTTGAAAAGTATTTCAACATTCCGGTCATTGAAACGGATTGTAACATCGCCGCCATCCTTCGCGAGGACATTCTTCAAAAGCGATGCCGGTTTTTTAGGCAGGATGAATGCAGCAGGCTCGTCGCTCTTGATGTTGAAGTTGATGCTGCGCACCAGTTTGTGGCCGTCACTGGCAACAATGGCCAGTCCCTCTGCCGTGAGGTCGAAGTAAATACCGTTCATTACGGGCCGGAGTTCGTCCTGACCTGTGGCAAAGATGGTGCGGTTCAGGTTGTCACTCAGGAGCGAGGCATCCATGACAATGACCTTGGCATCGTCGCCTACGGCTTGTGTCAAAGGATATTCATCGGCATTTTGGGCCGTGAAATTGTACACGCCGTTCTGGTAGAGTATCTGGATTGTGTTCTGTGTAATATCCACATCAAAGTTGAGAGGTTGCTCAGGCAATTCCCTTACAGCCTCCAGAATGGTCGGACTGGGTACGGCAAATCGGCCGTCGCTGTCAGCGTCGTCCAATGCCAGCGTGGTTTTCATCACATTCTCGCCATCACTGGCGGTAATGGCGAGTTTTTTGTCGGCCACCTCAAAAAGGAAGCACTCGAGGATGGGCATCGAGTTCTTGTTGTTAATAACTTTTGAAAGGGCTTGTAAACGGCTGCTCAGGGCAGTACTGGATAGTGTGAATCTCATTGGTCTTATTTTAATTCGTTTATTTATAGCATGGGTTTACTTAGCCACCGATGTCGGGTTGAAAGCAGTTCTCCCACACATTCGATGTTCTTTGCCACAAAAATATAAAAAAGAGGCATACGATGCAAAAAATAAAATGAAAACTTTAGAATTTTGAACATTTTTTACTAATTTCGCAGTCGATAATATTTTTGACAACGAACAATTTAAAATACAACAAAATGGAATTACAAGGAAAGGTTATAGCCGTATTGGAAAAACGCCAGGGAGAATCCGCCCGTGGCTCTTGGGAAATTCAAGAATATGTTATTGAGACTGTAGATGCATATCCTCGCAAGTTGCATTTCAGCGTTTTCGGAGCTGATCGTATTGCCCGCTTTAACATACAGATGGGGCAGTTGGTAAATGTCTCCTTCGACATTAATGCGCGCGAATACAACGGTCGCTGGTATACTGATGTCAGGGCTTTTGATGTTCGTCAGGTTGATCCCAACGCACAGGGTCCAGTTGTTCCTCAAGCCGCTCCGCAGCCTGCTGTCGAAGCCAACCCATTCCCGCCACAGGAACCGGCCGCAGCCGAATCGGAGGACGACCTGCCTTTCTAGAGCGCGGTGACAATTATAGAAAAAAGCCATCAAGAAGAAATTCCTGATGGCTTTTTCTATACGACAACCATGCGCTTAACAGACCTTTTCCCAGACATAAATCTGCCTTTGCAAATATAGTGCAGCAGTAAGCTGTGACGGAAGAAAGGACGAAAACCTTAACGGATGTCGGACATCTGAAAAATGAAAGGGTCTCAAACGCATTATGTTTGAGGCCCTTTCGTGCTGCGTTTGGGGCCTAAATGAAATGCGTTTGGGGCTCGAATGTAATTCGTTGCAAGTCAAAGTGTTTGAAGGGCAAAAACACCTTAGAACAGATGCTGGCTGAGAAGTTGCAGGATGGCAATTTTCTCATTGGTTTTCACCGCCATGGAGATGTTAAAGGGGGACCCTCCGTAGGAAATCATTTTGATGGTATGTCCTTTGACGGCGGAAAGAACGCTGTGATATTTCCCATTCTCGCAGGAAAAATCACCCACCACGCAAACGACACTCATATTGTTTTCAACAGTTGTTTGACCGTATTGCTCCAGTGCCCGTTCCAAATCCTGCAAGTGCGTATTGCTTTCGAAGCAAATAGCAAGGCTTACTTCGCTGGTAGACATCATATCGATGGTGATGTCGTAACATTCGAATATCTCTAGGGTTTTCTTCAGAAAGAGGTTAGGGGCAACATTCCTTTTTGAACGGATGTTAAGTACCGTCATGTTGTCTTTGGCAGCAACGGCCTGTATCTTTCCTCTTTCTATATCGCCTACGATGAGCGTTCCCTCCGCTTTCGGATCCATCGTGTATTTGAGACGAATAGGGATATTTGCCTTTTTGGCAGGCAGTACGCAGGTAGGATGGAGTATCTTTGCTCCAAAATAGGCCAATTCGGCCGCTTCGGAGAAACTGATTTTCCGTATGGCGGAGGTCTTTTCTACGCATCGTGGGTCGTTGTTGTGAATGCCGTCGATGTCGGTCCAGATTTGTATTTCGTCGGCAGGCAGCGCTGCTCCCAGTAACGAAGCCGTATAGTCGGACCCTCCCCGACGGAGGTTGTCAGTCTCGCCAAAGGCATTTCGACAGATATACCCCTGCGTGATATAAATTTGCGCACCTTTGTGTCGTTCCATGACGGAAGCCAGTCTGTTTGTAATCATGGGCATGTCCGGCTCCTGGTTCTTGTCAGTAAAAACAAATTCGAGGGCATCAAGTAGTTGAGCATTGACATGGTTCTCCAACAAATAGTTCGCCATCATGGTAGTGGAGAGTATTTCCCCTTGCGCGAGAATCTGCTTTTCTTCGTACGATGCAAAGTATCCATTCCCAAAAGACTTGATAAACTCGAATCGCTCTTGGGCAAATCTTGAAAGTTTCTCCTGATATTCCGCTGTATGGAACAGTTCGGTCATATGGGCGAGGTATTTTTCTTCCAGCCCATCAATTATGCTGTGCGCTTGGGCAGTTTCACCCTCATAATAGTGTTTTGAAATTTCCACGAGTGCATTCGTAGTACCGCTCATGGCTGACAACACTACAAGAAGTGGCTCGTTCGCTTCGCAGAGCAGGCGGGCAACATCTTTAATTCTATCGGGTGAGCCAACGGAAGTGCCCCCAAATTTCATTATTTTCATTGCGCAGACTTCTTTGGAGTAAATTCCTCAGTGACATTTTTCATGGAGGTTTCCACGCACTGATAGACTGTACCTGGATATTTGTCAAGCATGGGCAGATTGTGTGTCGTCATGATGACCGAAGTTCCATTTTCGGTGAAACCCTTCAGCAGTTTAATAATGTCGGCGGCTGTTTCCGGGTCAAGGTTTCCGGTCGGTTCGTCTGCCACAATCAATTTAGGGTTGTTCAGCACGGCACGGGCAATCGCTATGCGTTGTTGTTCACCGCCGGAGAGTTCGTGAGGCATTTTGTTTATCTTATCACTCATGCCTACCAGTGAAAGCACTTCCTCTATGCGCTCCTGAATGGCCTTTTTGTTCTTCCATCCGGTCGATTTCAGTACAAACTGAAGGTTCTTGAAAACGGTACGGTCATGAAGCAACTGAAAGTCTTGGAAGATAATCCCCATCTGCTTGCGTAGGTTAGGGATGTCCTTGCGCTTGATATTCAACAGGTTCTTGTCCAGGACGACGGCCGTTTCGGCATCCTCTCTTTCAATATCGAGTTCACAGTAGAGCGTCTGCAGCAGAGAACTCTTTCCCGACCCTACCTTTCCTATGATATAGACAAACTCTCCTTCGCTCACTTCAAAGTCGACATCATTGAGAATCAGGGTGTCGGCTTGGTAGATACTTACTTTCTTATATTGGACAACCGTCATGGGCTATTTCTCCTTATCGTTATTAGGTTCTTTCAAAATAATGCTAGTCGCTCCAAGCGTGAACAGTGTTCCGTCAGAAATGTACCGTTGTTCTTTGTCGCCAAGAATCTCGTTGTCAACGAAAGTGCCGGTATAGCTTGGCCCGTCTTTTAGAATATATCGGAGCTTTCCTTTTTTGTCTTTTGTCACATTAATGGTACAATGGCTCATGTCCACACTGGGGTCGTTAGTCTCAATAGGACAGTTGATGCCGCTTCCCTTCATGTATCTGCCAATGGTGTTCATGCCAAGGTGAAGAGGAATAATCTGTTTGTAGTGGAAGACATTTTCGATGACAACCAGGCTTCCATAAGGAGCATCTACAAGATTCTCCTCGGGAATTTCTTCTCTTTGCCGGTTTCTGAGTCTGGATATTCCTATTCTTATTCCAAATTGTTTGTTGCAGTCCGGGCATACAAAAACAAGCGACTGCCCGTCGCTGTATTTTGTTTCGTCAAAGGTAATGTAATTGTCGCATTTGGGACATCTGACTCTTTTCATGCCGATTACAGATTGAAGGTGAGTCATTCTTTGACTTTCAGAACCCAAGCGTCTTTAAATCCAGCATTGTCACGCAGTTGCTGAAGTTTTAGGTAAGCGTCATTCTCCGATGAAAACACACCATAGATGACTTTTGTATTCTTCTTGGTCAATACTTTTGTACCGGTATACCCTTTCACAATCATTTCCTGGGCAAATTGTGTAGCGTTCTTTTTGCTGATTCTACTTGCCAGTACAATGGTGAAATAAGTGCGACCCTCGGCGTGGGCTTCGTGTCCCATAGTCGTCGTAGCATTTACCAGCATGGGAGCCTGCTGCTGGGTAATGAGTAGATTTTGCTCTGGCAGGATATTGGTGGATACGCTTTTAGGAAGGAGGCGCAATGCCGTGTGGGCTACATCGAAGTTGGCCGCGGTAGTATTGCTGTTGTTGACCGTTGAAGGAAGGGAGAAGAAGAGAATGAAAGCGATGCAGGCTGCTGCCAGTGCTCTCAGTGTACTCTTCTTTATGCTGATGGTGTCGCCGCTTTTGTCGTTGGTGAGTGAAACAACTTTGGCTGGCATCAAGTCTTTCAGACTATTATCGTCAGTTTTGAAAGGTTGAATGTCAACAACTCCTAGTCCGTAAAGTCCTGGGGTAAGTACACCCGACTCGAACGGTGAGAATGTCTTTTTCCCATCTTCGTTGAGTTCTATTCTTCCAATGCCGTAGAAATCGACATAGCCTTCGTTTTCCAAGAGAAGGTTTAGACGCTCTACCGTGTGCTCTATTCTTGTGCAGGCCTCCGGGTAACTGATGTCTTCGCTCTCCACATATGACTGTGCCAGCAGAGAATCGTTCATGGTCAGTTTGGAATTGAAGCCCAATGTACGCTTTGGAGGAATGAAAACATGCTCGTTTTCGTCATAGCATGCATCAATATGATGCGCTACAAATCCGCCGAAGTCGGGAATTATAACGCAATCATTCGAAAGCAAAAGATTTTCTATATGACCAACGAATGTATTCATCATTGCAAAGGTATGCTTTTCAGGGCAAACCCCCAAACTTTTTTATAAATAAAATAAGTTTCACAGGTGGGCCGGTGGTGTAGGCGTACACCCTGCTTGGAAAGAATTCTGTGCTGTCTTCCGTTATTTAATCAGTTCGGCGATAAGTGGTTCAAGATTGTCAAGTTGCAGCATATTGGCAGCATCGCTTAGCCCTAGGTCAGGAGTGGGGTGTACCTCAAAGAAATAGCCGCTTGCACCGAATGCTTTTGCGGCAAGTGCCATGGAAGGAACGAACTTTCGGTCGCCGCCAGTTTTTCCATTGCTACCTCCCGGCCGTTGGACACTGTGCGTACAGTCCATGATGACAGTGTCGACAATCTCACGCATGTCAGGAATGTTACGGAAGTCAACGACCAGATTGTTGTAGCCGAAAGCGTTGCCGCGTTCCGTGAGCCATACCTCTTTGGCGCCAGCTTCCTTTGCTTTCTCAACAGGATAGCGCATATCCTGCCCACTGAGAAACTGAGCTTTCTTTATGTTGACGGTCTTGCCGGTCTTTGCAGCAGCTATCAGTAAGTCGGTTTGCCGACAGAGAAATGCAGGTATTTGGAGTACATCAACCACTTCGCCGACTGCTTGTGCTTGATGGCTTTCGTGAATATCGGTCAGCAACTTTAATCCGAATTTCTCTTTTACCTTGGAAAGCATTTGCAGCCCCCGCTCCAATCCTGGTCCGCGAAAAGAAGATATACTTGTGCGGTTGGCCTTGTCAAAGGAGGCCTTAAAGATAATCTCAACACCGAGGTCCTTATTGATTTTAACTAGTTTTTCGGCCACGGTGTCCAGCAGTTCCTGCGACTCTATGACGCAAGGGCCGGCAATGAAAATAGACTTGTCTTGCATGTCGTGCTAATTGGTATATTTTCCCAATGTGATTTTAATGCGTTGCGGTATGAGATGGAGCATCTCATTGGGTGCAAGCGGAAAGAATTTGATGAAATGCTTGAAGGCAATCTCTGCAGTTTCCATGCTCTTGGCTATTCCCGGGGCCATATTCTTACGATGATACTTGCCAAAATTGCCTCGTCGTTCAATCTCCTTTAACAGTCGATTGCCCCAGACATAGTCCGACTTCTTAAGAATTACCGGAACATCTTCGGCAGGCAATCCCAACTTCGTTACAAGCAATGCCGCCATGGCACGGAAGGCTTTCAGATAGCCAATGCGTTTGAGGTGTAACTGAAACAGTTTGGTGTCATACTTCCCGCTGAAAGTATGAAGCAGTATGGCTAGGTCGCATACCTGCCTCAGCCCAACGCCCTCTATAATCAGATGGTTATATAAATGTTTGAAAATCAATATGATGGTCTCTATTGTTGGAAGTGTCTTGATTTCTTTGTCGCCCAGATGTATTGTTCCAGCTCTGCTCATGCTTTGCTCAATCAGATTGTCGAAATAGCGTTGATGTCTTGGATTGCCAAAGGTTTCTGTTCGGTGGTGCATCTCACAGTCAATCCCTTTGAGGTAGAAGTCCAGATGTTTTTCAGTGTCTTCGCTTCCCCTTTTGATTTCGGGGTGTTCGGTGAATATTTTGACAGCACGCGGAAAATCTTTTTTCGACACATAGAAATCTATGTCGCCTGGTCTTCTCATGGCAGGCTCAGGGTAGTATACTGCAAGCGTTTGCCCCTTGAATATGACATAGTCAATCTGTGCTGTATTTAGAATCTCAGCCAATTCGCCAGCAACCTTATTAAACTTCTTAAAGAAATTCTCATGTTGTTGCTTCTCTACAAGCATTTTCATTGTGTACTGGGTATTGGTCTTGACATTGTTGCGTATCATGGATTCAATTACCAATCCAGAGACACAATGTTCCTGTGCCATTTGCCAGATGTCTGCGAACACTATGGGATCGATGCTTTCGGGCATTTCTCCCTTAAGCCAAAGGGCATTGCGAAGAATTTGGTAGAACAGTTCTTTCATCGTCTGATAAACTGTGGTATTTTCCAGGCCATCTTCATCAGTTTCGCAGGTATGGCCCAGAATCCATGTGCTCTATATATCTTCACATCCTCTTTCCACATGGCCTTGTGATTTCTTAGATTGGTGGAAAGACCTCCCATGCGCATGCGTACGACATATTTATTAAGGTACGCAGGCGTGACCTTTTCATCGTAAAGATATCTGAGGAGCAGATCTGTGTCGGAGGCAATTTTGTACTGTTCGTCGTAGAGACCCAGTCGCAGCATGGTATCCCTTCTGATGTAGCAAGTGGTGTGCAGGGGGAGCCATCCCATCTTTATCTTCCAGCGCCCAAATGAGCCGCCAATCCAGTTCCTGATAATCTTTTCGTGGTGGTCTGCATCCACATAAAGCCCATTCGCATAGAGGAATTCACATCCGGTGCGCTTTATTTCTTCGGCCACGGTGCTGAGCGTGTGTGCATCGTAGAACCAGTCGTCGCTGTGGAGCACACCAATTACATCGCCGGTGGCCATGCGAATGCCCTTGTTAATGGCTTCGTACATGCCATGGTCGGCTTCGGATATCCACTTAAAGATGAAGTGTGGGTGGGCTTTCTTGAAATCTTCGGTCTGACAATGTGTGGCAAATTCCTTGAGTTTATCAACAGAACCATCGGTGGAGGCTCCGTCAACAACAATGTATTCCACATCATTGTAGTCTTGAGCCAGCACACTTGCCATGGCATCGCCAATGGTTTCAACGCGATTATAACATGAAGTGATTATTGTAATTTTCATTTGTTTGGATGAAGGTGGGAGAAACACTTTTAGTCTCTTCTGAAGATATCCCTGGTGTAAACTTTCCCGGCTACATCGTCGAGTGAGGAATCGTAGCGGTTGGCGATGATGCAGTCGCATTGGCGCTTGAATGCCTCAAGGTCATTCACCACCTTACTGCCAAAGAATGTACTGCCGTCATCCAGCGTCGGTTCGAAGATGATCACCTTGGCTCCTTTTGCCTTGATGCGCTTCATCACTCCCTGTATGGACGATTGGCGGAAGTTGTCCGAATTGGACTTCATGGTCAGGCGGTAGACGCCGATGGTCACTGTTTTCTCGCCCTCTTTGTGGTAGGCGTTCTGCTCAGAATAGCCATAGTATCCAGCCATGCGCAGTACTTGGTCGGCAATGAAGTCCTTTCTGGTGCGGTTGCTTTCCACAATGGCACTCATGATGTTCTGTGGAATGTCTTGATAGTTGGCCAGCAACTGTTTCGAGTCCTTTGGCAGACAATAGCCGCCGTAACCGAACGAGGGATTATTGTAGTGTGTGCCAATGCGTGGGTCCAATCCGATGCCGTCAATAATGGCCTTGGTATCCAGTCCCTTCACCTCGGCGTAGGTGTCCAACTCGTTGAAATAGCTCACGCGAAGTGCCAGATAGGTGTTGGCAAAGAGTTTCACTGCTTCGGCCTCTTTCAATCCCATGAAGAGTGTTTCGATGTTTTCTTTCAATGCACCTTGCTGCAGCAGTTGGGCAAATTGGTGGGCCGACTCTTCCAAGCCCTCTCCGCCAACGGCCTTGATGGCAGCATTTTCTTCGGCAAATTCCGGTGAGTTGATAATCTTTGGATAGCCCACGATAATGCGGCTGGGGTAGAGATTGTCGTAGAGTGCCTTGCTTTCACGAAGAAACTCTGGCGAGAACAGCAGCCGGAGCTTTTCGTTCTTACCTTCTTCCTTGAATTTCCGCGCATATTTCACATAGAGCGAGCGGCAATAGCCCACGGGTATGGTGCTCTTGATGACCATTGTGGCCTTGGAGCCTGTCTGCAACACCAGGTCTATGACCTCTTCCACATGGGATGTGTCGAAGTAGTTCTTCACGGGGTCGTAGTTGGTCGGTGCTGCGATTACGACGAAGTCGACATCCTTGTAGGCTGCGGCCCCGTCCAGCGTAGCAACAAGGTTCAAGGGCTTTTCAGCCAGGTATTTTTCAATGTAGTCGTCCTGAATGGGTGAGACGCGATGATTGATTTTGTTCACCTTGTCTTCAATCACATCAACAGCCACAACCTCGTTGTGCTGAGCCAGCAGAGTGGCGATGCTCAAACCTACATAGCCTGTTCCGGCAACGGCAATCTTCATATCGATTTAGAGTTGAATGTTTTGTTTTCGCTGCAAAGTTACAATTAAATGTGCGCAATACAAAAGAAATTAATTTCTTTTTATGGCGGCGGAGCATATCTTCCCCAATGTTATTGTACCATCAGGGCGTTTGCGGTAAATAGGTTAATATCCACCTGCAAAGAAAGCAAGCATGGTCCCCATTGGCCATACTTGCTTTCTTTGCGGCGATGGCAGTTTGCCTATTGTGCTGGCTTGTATATCTTCTGTGCTGCTTCCAGTGCCTTTGTCCAGTCGGTGTCGAGCGAGAACTGCGTGAGGAAGTCGTTGTTGTCGACATAACCCCAGACGAGTTCCTTGTCCTGGTCTTGGAAGAGAGAGTTCTCCAGTGAGAGTTTCTTGAACAATGCGAGGACAACCTCGCGTTTCGACTTCTTTGTCTCCTTGCTCAGTTGTTCCACGAAGATGGTTACGAAGTCGAGCATAGCACTGGTTTGTACGCCCAAGTCGTATTCGGTGAAGGTGTCGTGTTTGGACCCTTCGTAGAGCAGATAGTAGATAGCGTCGTATTTGAATGTGGCAATCTTACGGTCCTGCAACGGTTTACTCTTGTCGAACTTGAGGGTTTCCATCTTACCGAGGATGCTGTTCACTTCCTTGAATATTTCCTGTCCTTTTACGGATGTGCTTATGGCAACGAGCAGTGCCATGGCTAACAATAGTTTCTTCATATTTGGTTGTTTGGTTGTTTGGTTGTTTGGTTGTTTAGTCGTTTTGTTGTCTGGATGTTTGGTTAATTGGTAACTTGTCAACTAAAACTATATTTTATGGTTCTTGATGGCAAAGTCTTTCCACGATTTGTATTTATGGTCGTTTTCCGGTATTCCGCTTTGGAGGAAATGGCAGTAGGCTGCTGCCACGGCATCGGTGGCATCCATGGCTTTCGGCATGTTACTGGCAGGGATATGCAGCATGCGTCGCAGCATGTCGGCCACCTGCGGTTTGGACGCCTGGCCGTTTCCGGTGATTGCCATTTTTATTTTCATCGGTGCATATTCGTGTATGGGGATGTCTTTTTGTATTGCAGCGGCTATGGCCACTCCCTGCGCACGCCCGAGTTTTAGCATGGACTGCACATTCTTGCCAAAGAAGGGAGCCTCGATGGCCATCTCGTCGGGCAGGTATCGCTCAATGACGGTGGTCACCTCTTGGAAGATATGGCCCAGTCGCAGGTAGTTGTCGCTCATCTTTCGCATGTCGATGATGCCCATGTCGACGAGCGTTGCCTTGTTCCCCTCGACGGAGAGGATGCCATAGCCCATCACATTGGTGCCGGGGTCTATGCCGAGTATGATGCGTTCAGGTTTGCTCATCGGTCGAGGAATGGGTTGGTGCTGAGTTCCTGTGCCATTGTGGTGCGAGGTCCGTGGCCCGGGTAGACAATGGTCTCGTCGGGGAGTTGGCACAGTCGCCGCAGGCTGTTGGTCATTTCGAACATGGAACCGTAGGGCAGGTCTGTCCGGCCGATGGTTCCCATGAAGAGGGTGTCGCCCGAAAAGAGCAGGTGTGCGCCCTCGGAGTAGAAGCATACGCTTCCTTTTGTGTGCCCGGGGGTGTGTATGGCGGTGAACTGATAGCCTCCCAGTGTGAAGGTATAGTCGTCGCCGAAGCATTTCAGTTCCCAGCCGTCGGAACCACCAATGTCGATGCCGCCCAGTTTGCGAGCCTGCTCGGCCATTGTACGCAGCAGCGGTTCGTCCTTTTCGTGCAGTTCAAGTGAAAGGCCGTATTCTTTGGTGATGGCCGGTACGCCGAAGTTGTGGTCGAAGTGGCCGTGTGTGGCAATGAGCCGTACGGGATGTAGTTGCTCAGTGGCGACATAGTCGGTCAATGCCTTTACCTCCTCATACGACAGTGCACCGCAGTCTATGAAGACGCACTCACGGCTTTCAGGGTCGGACAGTATGTAGCTGTTCTCGGAGAACATGTTGTATTGAAAGGTCTTTATCTCTAACATGGCTGGGAATGTAGGCGGTTAGCAGTGTGGGAGGTATATTACATATTTTTCTTTGAACCACGGGTCGGCGAACCATTTGCCGATTTCATCGACCATGACAATCTTTCTGTATGGCCGGATTTCCTCTTCAATGTTTCCGCCTTTCAGGCAGATGATGCCGTTGGGCAGTGCGTTCACCACGTCGGCTGTCTTTTTCTTCGGCTGTCCCAGCAGGTTTTTCCTGACCATTTTTGCTAAGTCGGGTAGGGGCATCACTCCTCGGGACAGCACAAAGTGATATTGTTCTTTCTCCTCTTCGGCCCGCAGTTGTACGGCTTTGACATTCTCCAGTCCCAACTGTTGGGCAATGTCCTGCACCACCGTTATTTTCTTACCCGTGCCGTCAATCAGTTTGAACTGGCATTCCGGAAAGAGGATGGCCAGTGGGATGCCGGGGAAACCTCCGCCGGTGCCCACATCCAGTATGCGCGTGCCGGGGCGGAAGCGGATGGTCATGGCAATGGCCAGCGAGTGGAGGACATGGTGAGGGTAGAGCGCGTCTATGTCTTTCCTGGAAATGACATTTATTTTTGCATTCCAGTCGCGGTAGAGCGGTTCCAGCATTGCCAGTTGGCTGCGCTGCTTGTCCGAGAGCCACGGGAAATATTTCAGGATTTCTTCCATATCGGTGGCAAAGGTACGATTAAGCGAGCGGAAAAGCAAATTTATTTGCATTTTCCCGAGCGTGAGTACCTTATCCAAAGGTGTGATTAAGCGAGCGGAAAAGCAAATTTATTTGCATTTCCCGAGCGTGAGTATATCCCTATTTGCATTTTAATCGAATGCATTCAGATCTGTCTTGACTGTTTCTGTTTGGGTAAGTTTGTAAAGATATTTTATGGAAATCCAGATTTTTCACTCTCTACAGCATGTTAAAATTCGGTTGGTGGGAAGAAGTGAAGGCCTGTCCGAGAAATTGTCTCTTTTGCGTTTTCCTATGGTTGTCAGCAGTTTGCGGGCATGTTTTCGGGCGTTTGAAATGCTTCTGTTTTTCAAGAGCCTAGGAGTCGGATGCCGATTCCTAGGCTCTTGTCGTACAATACCAGTCCAGTCGGCATACGGCACTCAGGCTCTTTTAATGGGATTCCTGGCTGGAAAATGTTAAAAGACATTCGCTTCCCGTATCAGATACTTCACAATATGCAGATAATGGAATGAGCAATGAGCGAGAAACTTGTCAAATATTTTTTCCATGTTCATAGGTAGAAATCACGAGTAAGCGCATGATGCCATTCTGACTTCGTGCCGTCCTTATGGCTGATGAACTGCTCCTCCAGCAGCATCTTGTCGGAATTTCTTGTCAGTTTCAGCAGTGTCCGGGTGGGTGACTTCCCCTCTATGGTAGCAACATCTGTGCGCTTCTGAACAGAAAATCCACGGGACAGTGCTTCGGAAACAAGTGCTGGCACGGAAGTGGTGGGCAGTATCAGTGAGAACGCTCCCTCCTTCGTGAGCAGTCTGTCTACACCCTCCATCAGTTCGCCCAAGGGCAACCACTGGCTATGACGCGCCTGCATCCGCCGATGGTCGCCGCCCAGCAGGCCGTTTACATAGAAAGGCGGGTTGCAGACAATGCTGTCGTATTGTACCGTCGGGAAAAAGTCTTGCAGGCGTTTCCCAAACAGCCTTATCCTATCGGCAAAGAGGTTTCCCTTGAAGTTCTCCCTGGCTTGCGCTGCAGAAGGCTCGTCTGGCTCAATGGCATCGACCAGGGCATGTGAATAACGCTGTGCCATCATCAGTGCAATGAGCCCGGAACCCGTGCCGATGTCCAATAGGTGCTTACCCCCGTCTGCCCATGCGCCCAGCAGCACACCATCGGTACCTACGCGGTGGGCACAGCGGTCGTGACGAACCTCGAACTGCTTGAATAGGAAACTGGGTGCAGGCATTATTCTTTTGTGGGTTGAAAAGTATTCTTCTTCGCAGTGCCGCGTTTTGCTACGCGCTTGCCATGGCAAGAAAGCATCCCCGCAGGGGAAGGCTTGTCATCTCATCCATGATATGGCAAAGATACGAAAATTCCAGCAGGCATCTGACAATACGGCTGAATTTAAAATTTATTAAGCCTTTTTCCCGATAAAAAGCATTTCCTTATGATGTTTTTTCTTTGAAAAGGTGTATCTTTGCAAACTCAAAGTATGAAAAACGCAAAGGAAAGACATAACGGAGATAAACAGAGATGAGCAAGAAAATAAATACAAGCGTGCAGATGATAGCCGACTACGATGGCGACATAACCACTCTCTTGACCGAGCGGCCGACACCTGAGTATGGTGAAGAACGCCATGTGGTGCCATTACTGGCTACACGCAACCAAGTTATATTCCCTGGAGTCTTGTCTACCATTTTGATTGGCCGTGAGGCCAGCAGGCATTTGGTTGAATATATACAGAAACATCCGGAAACCATTTTCGCCGTGTTCTGCCAAAACAACTCGCAGATTGACGATCCTGCAACCGAAGACCTCTGCGAGTATGGCGTATATGCCAAGATGGTCCGCGTGCTTGAGATTCCGTCGGAAGATCATACATCCACACTTGTTCTGCAGGCATTGAGCCGTTGCAAAATGGTCCGGTTGGTGGAAACCACACCCTTCTTGCGTGCAGAAGTGCTGGATCTGGATACAGACAACCGCAATCTTCCGCAGGAAGGCGACGAGCATTTCAAGGTGGCCGTCACCGAACTGAAGAAAACAGCCATCGACTATATCCGCAAGAATGAAGATATTCCTGATGATGCCCAGTTTGCCCTGAGCAACATCAAGAACGATGTCATCCTGGTGGAATACATCTGCTCAAATCTTCCCTTGGAAGTCCGCGACAAACAACAATTGCTCGGCACTGACGATATCTTCAGCCGATGTTTGTTGCTGTTGAAGTTCCTGAATCGTGAGATACAATATAACGAACTCAAGTTAAGTATAAAGAATCGTACGCGTGAAGACTTGGATGCACAGCAGCGCGAGTATTTCCTCATGCAGCAAATGCGGAACATCAAGGAAGAACTCGGCACGGGTGAGGGATCTCCCGAGCGCGCGGAACTGCTGGCACAGGCAGAAACCAAGAAATGGTCGGAAGAGGTGGAGAGCGTTTTCCAGAAAGAACTGAACAAACTGGACATCCTCAATCCGCAAAGTCCGGACTACAGCGTACAGTACACCTATCTGCAGACATTGGTCGGATTGCCCTGGAACGAATTCACCGAGGATGACCTGGACCTCCAGCGGGCACAGCAAATTCTTGATAAGGACCACTATGGCATGGAAAAAGTGAAGGAGCGTATTCTCGAATACCTTGCCGTGCTCAAGCAACGCGGAGACCTGAAATCGCCCATCCTATGCCTCTATGGTCCTCCGGGAGTGGGGAAAACCAGTCTGGGAAAGAGCATCGCCGAGTCGATGCAACGCAAATATGTGCGCGTTTCCTTGGGAGGACTACACGATGAGTCGGAAATTCGCGGACACCGCCGCACCTATATCGGTGCTATGCCCGGACGGATTATCAAGAACATACAGAAGGCAGGAACCTCCAATCCCGTTTTTGTACTTGACGAAATCGACAAGATAACGCAGAACACCATCAACGGCGACCCATCGTCGGCATTGCTCGAAGTGCTCGACCCTGAGCAGAACTCTGCTTTCCACGACAATTACCTGGATGTGGACTACGACCTTTCCAAGGTGCTTTTTATTGCCACAGCCAACGACCTTACCACTATACCACGCCCATTGCTCGACCGCATGGAAATCATTGAAGTGAGTGGTTATATTACGGAAGAGAAGATAGAAATAGCCCGCCAGCACTTGGTTCCTCGCGAACTGGTGAATACGGGCTTTGACACTCAGGAGGAACAGCCTCGCTTCTCAAAGACAACCATTGAGCGCATCATTGAGCAATATACCCGAGAGAGTGGTGTGCGTCAGTTGGAGAAGCAGATAAACAAAGCACTTCGCAAACTGGCCTACATCAAGGTGCGTGACAATAAGCTACCTTTTATCCAAGTCAATCCAAAAGACTTGAAGGATCTGCTGGGTAAACCACCGTTCTACCGTGACATCTATCAGGGCAACGACTACGCCGGTGTCGTTACTGGATTGGCATGGACCAGCGTCGGTGGCGAAATCCTCTTTATCGAGACCTCACTCAGTCGGTCTAAACATGCGAGGCTGACACTGACCGGTAACCTTGGTGATGTTATGAAAGAAAGTGCCCAGATTGCTTTGGAATATGTCAAGGCTCATGCCCAATTGCTACAAATCGATGCACGCATCTTTGATGAGTGGAACATCCATATCCATGTTCCGGAAGGTGCCACGCCCAAGGACGGACCTTCGGCAGGCATCACCATCGCTACATCCATAGCCTCGGCACTGACCCAGCGTAAGGTGCGCAAGAACACCGCCATGACAGGTGAGATTACCCTCCGTGGAAAAGTGCTTCCTGTCGGTGGAATCAAGGAAAAAATTCTGGCAGCCAAGCGTGCCGGAATCACGGATATTGTCATGTGCTCGGAGAACAAGAAAGACATAGAGGAAATTCCCGACATCTACCTCGAAGGACTTAATTTCCACTATGTGAAACAAATAGACGAGGTGTGGAAGTTCGCACTGACTGATGAAATCGTGGACAACCCCGTACACTTCGATATTGAGAAAACCGCCGACAAAGCCTAAGATGAAATTCACACTGACACATACATGCGCAGGCAGCCAGGCTCGGGCCGGGCAAATGGAAACCGGCCACGGCAACATCCTGACCCCCATCTTCATGCCCGTGGGGACATGTGGAAGTGTGAAGGGAGTCCATTTTCAGGAACTTATCGAGCAGGTTCAGGCGCAAATCATCCTCGGCAACACCTACCATCTATACCTGCGACCTGGACTTGATATCCTTTCCCGTGCCGGCGGACTCCACCGTTTCATAGGCTGGGATCGTCCCATCCTGACCGACAGCGGCGGTTTCCAAGTATTCTCCCTTACAGGTATCCGCAAACTTACCAGGGAAGGATGCGAGTTCCGCTCCCACATTGACGGTTCAAAACACTTTTTCACGCCAGAGAATGTTATTGATACCCAGCGCATTATCGGCGCAGACATTATCATGGCTTTCGATGAATGCCCTCCGGGACAAAGCGACTACGCTTATGCCAAGCGCAGTCTCCAGTTGACGGAACACTGGCTCGACCGTTGCTATCGCCGCTTTTGTGAGACACTGCCTCATTACGGGCATAGTCAGGCACTGTTTCCCATTGTGCAGGGATGCACTTACAAGGACCTCCGTCGTGAGGCGGCCAAGCGTATTGCCGACATGGATGTCGAGGGAAATGCCATCGGCGGGCTTGCCGTAGGAGAGCCTACAGAAGTAATGTATGAGATGATAGAGGAGGTGAACCAAATTCTGCCTACATCGCGTCCGCGTTACCTTATGGGCGTCGGCACTCCACAGAACATTCTTGAGGCTATTGACCGCGGTGTTGATATGTTCGATTGCGTCATGCCCACCCGCAATGGTCGCAATGCCATGCTTTTCACCTATGAGGGAACAATGAACATGCGTAACAAGAAATGGGAAGACCAGTTCACGCCAATCGATCCCGAAGGATGCACCGTCGACCGCATCTATACCAAGGCTTACCTTCACCATCTGTTCAAGGCCAACGAGTTGCTTGCCATGCAGATAGCCAGCATCCATAATCTGGCATTCTATCTGCGATTGGTTACCGATGCCCGTGAGCATATTCTGCAGGGTGATTTTCCTGATTGGAAGAAGCATACCGTAGAACAACTTTCTCGCCGAATATGAAACAGCAACTGAAAGAAATTGTAACCCTCTGGAGCGATTTCCGTCGTTTCTTCGCCCAGCAACTGCAACGCCTGCCGCTGCAGACAATTGACTGGTACATCATACGCAAGTTCATCGGTACCTATTTCTTCTCGATAGCTCTTATTATTAGCATCTCCATCGTATTCGATGTAAACGAAAATCTGGCAAAGTTCACCCAGAATGACGCGCCACTCAGTGCCATTGTGTTTGACTACTATGCCAACTTCGTTCCCTATTTCGCCAACTTGTTCAGTCCGCTTTTTGTATTCATTGCCGTCATCTTCTTTACCAGCAAGCTGGCGGGCAACTCCGAGATTATCGCCATGCTGGCGGCGGGAATATCATTCAAGCGGTTGCTACGCCCCTATATGCTATCCTGTGTGGCCATCGCCTTACTCTCGTTCTATCTCAGTGCTTATGTCATTCCCCATGGTACTGTCACACGACAGCAGTTTGAGGCACGCTACAAGAACAAGCGGCGGGTCACGACGGCTGAGAATGTACAGTTGCAGGTGTCGCCGGGTGTAGTTGCTTTTTTTCAGCATTACGACAACAAACAACGGCGCGCTTACGGTTTCTCCCTCGACCAGTTCCAGGGAAAGAAGCTTGTCAGCCATTTGACCGCCGTGCAGGCACAGTATGATACTATCGCTCAGGACCGCTACCACTGGCATCTTCAGCAGTGGCGACAACGGGAGATGCGAGGACTGAAGGAACAGATTACTAGCGGTGAGGAACTTGACACTATCATTGCACTTGAACCTACTGACCTGATTTACTCCAAGGGGCAGCAGGAAACTTTCACACTCCCACAACTTCGGCAGTACATCCAGCGCCAGCGTCAGCGTGGTTCCACCAATGTTGTCCAATATCAAGTGGAATATCATAAGCGCATCGCTGCATCTTTTGCCTCGTTCATACTCACTCTTATCGGACTGTCCCTCTCTGCACGCAAACGGAAGGGAGGAATGGGACTTGCACTCGGTATTGGCATGGCGCTCAGTTTCATCTATATCATGCTGCAGACCGTCTGCTCCACCTTCGCTGTCAATGCCGACTTTCCGCCCATGCTTGCCGCATGGCTGCCAAACTTGTTGTTTGCCGTTGTGGCCTACTTCTGCTACCGTCAGGCTCCTAATTAAGGGCTTTTTAAATACGAGAGGATTTTTATCCTCTCTTTTTTGTGGAATAGTTTTCGTTAAGTCAACAATAAATTGTAATTTTGCGCTGAAACTGAAAAACAGAAAAAACAATGACGGAAAAGAAATTTCCACAGCCTAAAGGCCTTGACCTTAGGGAAACAGGCAGGACTATGCTCGGCCGTTGGCAGGAGCGGAATGTGTTCGGACGCTCGGTAGATGAAAGAGACGGTTGTCCACAGTTCGTCTTCTACGAAGGCCCTCCGTCGGCCAATGGACATCCGGGCATCCACCATGTTCTGGCGCGTAGCATCAAGGATACTTTCAATCGCTACAAGACTATGAAAGGCTTCCAAGTGCACAGAAAGGCTGGCTGGGACACGCATGGTCTTCCTGTGGAACTTGGCGTGGAGAAGGAACTTGGCATTACCAAGGCTGACATTGACAACAAGGATTCAGAACGCTACATCTCGACAGAAGACTATAACCATCGTTGCCGCGAGAATGTGATGAAGTTCACTGCCGAATGGCGTGCACTGACTGAACAGATGGGCTATTTCGTAGACCTGGACCATCCATATATCACCTACGACAACAAATATATTGAGACGCTGTGGTGGTTGCTTCAGCAACTATATAAGAAAGGATTGCTCTATAAAGGCTACACCATCCAGCCTTATTCTCCTGCAGCAGGTACCGGGCTGAGTAGTCACGAGTTGAACCAGCCTGGATGTTACCGCGATGTGAAGGATACAACTGCTACCGTGCTGTTCGAGGTGACCTCTGTTCGCCCCGAATGGGAAGGATGGGGGAGAGTGTATGTTGCCGCTTGGACTACAACACCTTGGACACTGCCGTCAAATACCGCACTCTGTGTGGGACCGAAGATTGACTATGTCGCCCTGCGTACCTATCATCCCTATACGCATGAGCCCATGACGCTGCTCATGGCAGAGAGTCGTGTGGCTGCCTATTTCGGTACGGAAGGAGCAGAAAAGCCTCTTGAGGCATATAATCCGGAAGAAAAAATCATGCCCTACAAAGTGGTAGGCAGATACAAGGGAATAGAACTGGTGGGTGTAACCTATCAGCAACTGATGCCTTGGGTGCTCCCAGTGGCAAAATTGGACAAGAACGCCCCTCGTTTCGTTCAGAATTATGCCGAAAGGCATTCTGAAAAAGTGTTTACCGGCGAGACTGGCAGAGACCGTTTCGTGGAGATGGGTGAAAAAGCGTTCCGCATCATTCCTGGTGACTATGTTACCACTGAGGACGGTACAGGTATTGTGCACATCGCACCTACCTTCGGCGCAGATGACGCCAAGGTGGCAAAGGATGCCGAAGTCCCGGCACTCTACCTTATTAATAAGAAGGGTGAACCGCGTCCAATGGTCGACCTTGAAGGAAAGTACTATGTAACGGAAGAACTGGACAAGAACTTCCTTGACAGATGTGTTGACTTTCAACTTTATGGCAAGTATGCCGGCTGCTATGTAAAGAATGCCTACGATCCACAATTCAACCAAAATGGCTATGACGAAAAGGCAGCCAGCAAGGCGGAAGACTTGAACCTGGTACTCTCACTTGAGATGAAGAAGGACGGCAGTCTCCTTCGAATGGAGAAACATGTACACAATTACCCACACTGCTGGAGAACGGATAAACCAGTACTCTATTATCCGCTCGACAGCTGGTTTATCCGCTCGACCGCTGCAAAGGACAGAATGGTGGAACTGAACAAGACAATTAACTGGCAACCAACTTCCACCGGTACGGGTCGTTTCGGCAATTGGCTGGAGAACTTGAACGACTGGAATCTCTCACGCTCCCGTTTCTGGGGAACACCGCTCCCTATTTGGTGTAACGACGATGGTGAAGAAATCTGCATAGGCTCGGTAGCCGAACTCTACAAGGAGATAGAGAAGAGTGTGTCTGCCGGAATCATGGACAAGAATCCCTTGAAAGAGGCAGGCTTTATACCCGACGACTTCTCGCAGGAAAACTATGACCGGATAGATTTGCACCGCCCATATATTGACCGCATCGTACTGGTCAGCCCATCGGGCAAGGCAATGCATCGCGAAACAGATCTTATTGATGTCTGGTTCGACTCAGGAAGCATGCCCTATGCACAGGTTCACTATCCGTTTGAGAACCGTGAAGCCGTCGACAGCCGAAAAGCCTTCCCCGCTGATTTCATCAATGAGGGCGTGGATCAAACCCGCGGATGGTTCTTCACGCTCCATGCCATTGCCACCATGGTGTTCGACAGCGTAGCTTTCAAGAATGTAATTTCCACAGGACTGGTGCTCGATGCCAAGGGAAACAAAATGTCAAAGCATGTGGGAAATGTGACTAATCCCTTCGAAATGATGGACAAATATGGTTCCGATGCTGTACGATTCTACATGATGACCAATAGCGAGCCATGGGACAACCTGAAGTTTGATCCGGAAGGCGTTGACGAAATCCGAAGGAAATTCTTTGGAACACTCTATAATACCTATTCGTTCTTTGCCCTCTATGCCAATGTTGACGGCTTCACAGCCGATACCGAATGGGTGAACTATTCTGATCGACCGGAAATTGACCGATGGATTATATCCTCGCTTCATACATTGATCGGTAATGTTACGGCAGAGATGGACCTTTATGACCCGACACGCGCTGGGCGACTAATTGATAAATTTGTAGACGACGACCTGAGTAACTGGTATGTCCGCCTGAACCGCAAACGCTTCTGGGGAAAGGAGATGAGTCAGGACAAGCGTTCGGCTTACCATACGCTCTACGAATGTCTCATAACCGTGACAAAATTGCTCGCTCCGTTTGCACCGTTCTATTCCGACCAGCTCTATTCGCAACTGGGAGGTGAGAAAGACAGCGTACATCTGGACTTCTATCCAACGCCAAACGGACAACTCATCGACAAGGAACTGGAAGAGCGGATGACACTCGCACAACGCATTACCTCGATGACGCTCGCCCTCCGTAGAAAGGTAAACATCAAAGTGCGGCAGCCCCTACAGACAATTATGATTCCTACTGGATCGCAGCAGAAAAGCATCGAGGCCGTACGAGATATTATTCTCAGTGAGGTTAATGTGAAGGAACTTCGGTTTGTCGAGGGAAGCGATGTGCTCGTGAAGCGGGTTAAATGTAATTTCCGCGTTATGGGAAAAAAATTCGGCAAGGACATGAAGACAGTGGCCAATGCGGTCGAGCAACTTACCCAGGACCAAATCATGCAATTGGAGCGTGAAGGGGAAATCATCCTCGACACCTTTAAAATTGAACTTGCCGATGTGGAAGTGGTCAGTCAAGATATTCCAGGATGGCTCGTGGCAAACGAAGGCAATCTTACCGTGGCTCTCGAAGTCACACTCACGGAGGAACTTCGTCAGGAAGGACTCGTCAGGGAACTCATCAACCGCATACAGAATCTACGAAAAGAGCAGGGATTGGAAATAACCGACCACATTGTTCTTTCCGTCTCTCCCGACGATACACTCCAGAATGCACTCAACCAATATGCTGACTACCTCAAGGAACAGGTTCTCGCCGAGCGACTGATGTTGGAAACGAACAATGGCACTGTCATTGACATAGACGGACTTAAACTGCAAATCACAATTAATAAACTATAACTATGGCAACAAAAAAGCGTTACACAGATGCTGAGTTGGAAGAATTCCGTCAGCTCATCAATGAGAAACTGGCCGAAGCGCGCCAAAGCCTTGACACCGTACTCGCACAATTGAGCAACGAGGGTGAAAACGGGGTGGACGATACTGCACCCACTTACAAGATGCTGGAAGAGGGGAGCGCTTCTCAGTCGAAGGAAGAACTCATGGAGTTTGCCTATCGGCAGCAGAAATATGTCAATTCTCTGGAGGGGGCTCTTGTCCGCATTCAGAACAAGACCTACGGCATCGACCGCATTACAGGCGAGTTGATTCCCAAAGAGCGGCTGCTGAGGGTTCCGAACGCAACCCTTAGCGTTGAATCGAAGAATGCGCGAAGCAAATAAGCAGATGAAACAGCGTAGTCTGCCATTCTCGTCTGCCCAATGGGCATGTCTTACCGTACTTCTGCTTATCATCATCGATCAGTTTGTGAAGGTATGGGTAAAGACACACATGACCCTCGGCCAATGTATTCCCGTAACCACATGGTTTCAAATACATTTCGTCGAGAACAATGGCATGGCATACGGAATGACTTTCTTCAACAAGCTCTTCCTCAGTTCGTTGAGAATAGTTATCGTGGCAGCACTGATTTGGTACATATGTCGCCTAATCAAGCGTAAGGCACGCTTGAGATACATCCTCCTGCTTTCTGTCATCGTTGCAGGTGCTCTCGGCAATATCATCGACAGCCTGTTCTATGGGCTGATATTCACCGAATCGACATTCTACCACATAGCATCGTTCGCGCCAATCGGTGAAGGGTATGCCTCCTTCCTGACGGGAAGAGTGGTCGACATGCTCTATTTCCCCCTTTTCCACTTCACATGGCCGGAATGGCTGCCCGTAGTAGGAGGACAACCCCATACCTTCTTCTCACCGGTGTTCAATCTTGCCGATGCCTACATTTCCGTATCCGTTGTTGCGCTCATACTTTTCTGCCGTGCAGATTTTGAAGGCAAAGCAAAATGAAACGAAACATGAAAAAGTCCTCCACCTTCATCCTCTATCTTTCATCCTTCGTTCTGCTTTCCCTTCTATGGGGGTGTAAGCCGGCCATACCAAAGGGTATCCTGAAACCTTCCAAGATGGAGTCGCTGCTTTACGACTATCATTATGCAGAGAACCTTCCCTACAAGGGAGTACAACCCGAAGTGGCAAGGGAACTCTACACCCAAAGCGTACTGAAAAAACACAAGGTCAGCCCACAGCAATTTCAAACATCCTTGGCCTACTATTCACGCCATGCCGACAAACTGCTGGAAATATACAAGCACCTGGACGAACGCTATACGGAGCAGTCGCTTGCGTTGGGCGGCAATGTCGCAGCTCAATCCAGGAAAACATATTCCAACTCCTCTGACACCGTCGATATCTGGCAGGAAAGCCCTGCATTACTTTTATTTCCATATAAAACACGCCAGTCCATCTTTTTCGACATTCCAATCGATACCGCACATCATGCCGGAGACAACTATCAGTTGGAGTTCAATACACGCTACATCTACCCCGACGGGCAGAAGAGCAGCGTGGTCTTGCTCTGTCTTGTGCTGAAGAACGACAGTACCATCATTGCACAGACCCAACCGTCCTCGTCCGGGCATTTCCAGTTACGGGTGAGCGACACCAAGGCATTGGGTGTCAAGCGGCTCTGTGGCTATATGCTCCTTAACCCGACTCCCATCCAATCTTCGCAATCTTTGTTCCGGGCATTGCTCTTTGAAAACATACAGTTGCTACGCATGCATAATGCGCCAACATCTCCAGCAGGTCCTGCCGCACAAAGCTCTGAAACAGATACGGTTCCACAATCTCCCCAACGATTAAACGACCAAACCCCTAAACGCCCAATCCCCCAAACGCCCAACCCCCTAAACAACCAAACGCCCAAACAACCAAACGGCCAAACACTCGCTACGCGCTTGTCAGGGGCAAGAACTAAACCACTAAACGACCAAACGACCAAACATTCTGCAACCTCCCGTCCCAAACTTCCTCCTCGACGATTGCAATCGCCGGCAGAACGAAGGAAGAGAGTGGATTCCCTTGCACGCAAGGCTGCCGAACTGCCACCGCTTCCTCCCAAGAACAATTGGAAACTAACACCACAAAAATAATGAAAAAAGCAATCTTCATTCTTTCATTACTTCATTCTTTCATTCTTTCATCCACCGCATGTACCAATCTCATTGTCGGCAAGAAAGCCTCGGTCGACGGCTCTGTCATGTGCACCTACAATGCCGATGACTATGGTATGTTCGGCAACCTTTGCCATTATCCCGCAGCCGCACATCCCGAAGGCTCGATGCGGCAGGTCTACGACTGGGACAACGGTAAGTACCACGGACAAATCCCCGAGGCAAGACAGACCTACAATGTCATAGGAAACATCAACGAGTTTCAGGTCTGCATCGGTGAAACCACTTATGGCGGACGGCCGGAGATGGAAGACTCCACGGGGATACTCGACTACGGCTCACTCATCTACATTGCCCTTCAGCGGTCGCGCACCGCACGCGAAGCCATTCAGGTCATGACCACCCTGGCCAACACCTATGGCTATTGCTCCGGAGGCGAGACCTTCACCATCTGCGATCCCGACGAAGCGTGGATCATGGAAATGCAGGGAAAAGGAGCGGGCTCAAAGGGAGTCGTGTGGGTGGCCTTGAGAATACCTGACGATGCCATCTGCGGACATGCCAACCAAAGCAGGATAGGACGCTTCGACATGGCCGACAAGAAAAATGTACTCTACAGCAAGGATGTCATTTCCTTTGCCCGAAAAAATGGATGGTACACAGGGGCCGACCGCGATTTCTCCTGGAAAGATGCCTACGCCAAGCCCGATTTCAGCGGACGACGGATATGCGACGCACGCGTCTGGACTTTCTTCAACCGATATGCATCCAATATGGACCGATACCTCCCCTGGATTCTCGGAACCGAGCCCGAAGCGGAGGATATGCCTCTCTGGATAGTTCCCGACAGGAAACTCTCCGTGCACGATTTGGCCACCGCCATGCGCGACCACTTCGAAAATACACCGCTTGCACTTGACACTACAAGCATTGGAGGCGGAATCTGGGAGATGCCCTATCGGCCGACACCCTTGTATTTTAAGGTGGATGGCAAGCAATATTTCAACGAACGCCCCATCAGTACACAGCAGACGGCCTTCACATTCATAGCACAGATGCGTGCTTGGCTGCCACGGCAGATTGGGGGAGTCCTGTGGTTCGGCAACGACGATGCCAACATGGTTGCCTATACACCCATCTACTGCGCAAACACACAACAGCCCGACTGCTACAATACGCCGGAAGCAGACATTACGCACTTCAGTCCTGACAATGCCTTCTGGATGTGCAACTTCGTCGCCAACATGGTCTATCCGCGCTACAGCATGCTCTTCCCGGAACTCGAGGCTGTCAGGGATTCACTCGAAAAGTACTATCTTCAGCAACAGCCCGAGGTAGAGGAAAAAGCGCTGGCGCTATATGGTGAGGCTCCGGACAAGGCCGTGGCATTCCTTGAAAAACATTCCGGACAGATGGCCGAACAGATGATGAAGGCATGGCAACAACTTGCAAAACGCATCATCGTCAAATACAACGATATGACCATACGGCCCGACTCTGCCGGCATACTTCTCCCAGGACGCGTCAAGCGACCGGGCTATCCAACTTCCTTCGCACGGAAACTCGTAAAGGAAACTGGCGACCGCTATCTGGTTCCCAACGAAGAATAAGCCACGAT